>Ga0209702_10005023_pt1 | contig 18488 bp, 12 predicted proteins | sample FRY01_FD_187210 | JGI IMG/M metagenome (GOLD analysis project Ga0209702, IMG submission 187210) | Freshwater microbial communities from Lake Fryxell liftoff mats and glacier meltwater in Antarctica - FRY-01 (SPAdes) (version 2) | ecosystem: Environmental > Aquatic > Freshwater > Ice > Glacier...
ACAGTCCCAACGCGCATTGGGTCAATCGGTCAAATCGGTCAATCGGATCGGTGGACAGAATAACAGGGCTGGTCTATGATAGCTGCTATGAAAAACAGACACCCTTTTCCACAACGCCAATCTAATAGGCTGTTTGCATCCGCTCCAATAACAAACACCCCGCGCTGGCGGGCGGTTGTGGGCGTGGCTGCTGTCGCTTTCATCTTTTGGCTGGCCGGTTGGGGGGTGGTGCAGGGTCCCGTGTACGGGGCCGTGCCGGGGGCTGCCTTCACGCCGATTTCCCAGGCGGCCACTCCGACCCCGGAACCTCTGCCTGCCCATTCCGGTTTGCTGCTGGTGGGGCTGGATTCCTCCGTTTCGCCCGCGGCTGCCGATCTGATCTTTGCCGAGACAGGGCTGATCCCGGCCCGCCATTGGCCCGAATTGGGACTGGCCGCGGCGCAGCTACCCGCCACCAGCGCCAGCGACAGCCGCAGCCGGGACGCCGCCCTGGCCGCGGCGGCTGCGCAGCTTCGCCAGCAGCCGGGCGTGCGCTATGTGGAGAACGATTGGGCCATCGAAGCCGCGGCCCACACACCACCCAATGACCCCTCCTATCCAGAACAGTGGGCACTGGCCCGTATTAATATGCCCGAAGCCTGGGACGCCACCGCGGGCGATCCGACAATTATTGTCGCGCTGATTGACAGCGGGATCGATCTGCAACACGAGGACCTGATCGGGAGTAGTCTCTGGGTAAACGAAATGGAGGGCAGTGGGGTTGCGGGCGAGGATGACGATGGCAATGGCTATGTGGACGATTTTGTGGGCTGGGATTGGGTAGAGAACGACAATTCTATCGAAGACCCCTATGGGCACGGAACCCACGTAGGCGGCATTCTGACCGCCCGCACCAATAACCGGGTAGGGATCGCCAGTGTAGGGCGCAATTTGACACTGATGCCCCTGCGTGTGCTGGATGAACGGGGCAGCGGCTTTATCTCCTATCTGGTGGATGCCATTGCCTATGCCCGGCGCAAAGATGCACGTATTATTAACCTGAGTCTGGTGCTGCGGATCGATTCCCTGGCTGTCTTCGATTCGGTGCAGGCTTTTGCCCAGACGGGCGGCCTGATTGTGGCGGCCACGGGCAACTACGGCAGCCGGGTCTATTGGCCGGCAGCCTACACGGAAACACTCGCCGTGGCCGCCACTACTGTGGATGACTCTCGCTCGTCTTTCAGTAATCGGGGACCCGAAACCGATCTGGCCGCGCCCGGTTCGCTGATTCTCAGCACTTATTTGGACAACGGCTATTACTTGAACGACGGCACAAGTATGGCCGCGCCCCACGTGAGTGCGCTGGCCGCGCTGGTCTGGAGTTTGCGCCCGGATTGGGATTGGCTTCAGGTGAAGAATCATCTGAAAGCGACTGCCGTGGACGTGAACGCCGCGCTGTTGCCCGGACCGGATGACGACATCGGCTACGGACGTATCGACGCCGAGGCCGCGCTTGTCCAGGCGGGCGCGGGCGTCTCGTTCACGGTGGATTATCTGATGGGGCAGTATACCCGTGTGGATCAGTCCTTGCGCATTCCCGTGCAACTGGCCGTAACCGACACCGATGGCCGTGGCCTGCCGGTGGTCGGCGCGCTGGTTCACTACGAGTTGTTCGGCTCTCCAGAGGTCGCCCCCGGCGAGGGCGAACCCACGCCGGTCCTTTCTGACACTATCACCAGCACTATCAGCGGGCGCGGTCTGTTCGATATTCGCCTGCCCTCCCAGGTGGGACAGTACGAGTTGCGCATCCGTATGGCCGGTCATGAATTGCGCTATCCGCTGGCCCTGCAAGACGGGCCACTGGTCTTCGCCGCGGATGCTGCCCGGTCTGTATTGGCGGTGGGGAATGAGAAGACACAACTGATTTTTGGCGCACGGACGGGCATTCCGAATGAATTTTTGCGAGACCCCCTGCTGGTGGAACTGACAACTTCGCTGGGTACTTTTTCCGACGGCAGCCAGCGGCGCAGCCTGTGGATGATGAATGGGCTGCTCACCGAGACACTGACGGGTGGAGAGGTGGCGGGCGTGGCGGAAATTGTGATGGGCGCCGCGGGCCAGACCCAGCGCGCTTTTGTCACAATCCGGCCCGGCCCTGTCCAGCGCATCAGCGGATCGACGCGGATCGTCGTAGAGGATTGGGGCAATGGGGTAACGATCCCGATTCGGCTGGAGTTGCGCGACCGCTACGGCAATCCCTTATGGGACAATACGCGGGTCAACTTCTATACGCTGGACAACGCATTTGTGCCCCAGTCCCCCGCTGTGGTGCTGGGCCGGGTGGAGACTTATCTCACCCTTAAGTCGTGGATGCCGGCTCGGGTCGTGTATTGGGCAATTGTGCCGGGCACATTTTCAATGTTCCAGGGGGAAGTTGTCGTTCTGCGCAACCATCTCTGGGCTCCCCAGATATCGGGCGCGCCCGGTATAAAGCAACAGTGAGGAACGTCTCTGTTGCTTCCAATACAAAATGCCGCCCAACGGGCGGCATTTTGTGTCCACAGATGACACAGATTTTCACAGATGAGTTCAAAGAAAATCTGTGTCATCTGTGAAAATCTGTGGATAGTTTACAATGCTGAAGCACCTATCAGCCGCAGCGGACCAGCGGCCCCTGGGGATCGGTCGCGCTGTGGAATTCGTAGGTGCGCCCGCCGGATGACAGCACAATTTTGTAGCCGGGTGTAATCACCTGCGCGTACATCATCCCCGCTTTGGGGCAGCCCAGGCTGGAATCGGACCAGTCCATCGATTCTACGCTGTCAACCTGCACGCTCTCTGCCGAAGAACGGGCCAGAGTCGCTACCTCTGCTTTGGCCCGTTCAATCAATTCTGTGGGACTGCCGCCAATGGTCATCTTCTCTCCTCCCCGCGTCGAAATTTCGGCTTCCGGTGTAGGTTTTTCCATCGCCAATGGGGTTGCCGTGGCTGGCTCAGCCAGCGAACGCACAGGTTCGGGATTGGCCGCTGGCGGCATGGGCATTGAGCCACAACCCGCCAGAACCAAAACCAACAGAAATACGCTGCCCAACTGCCAGAAGGCGGGGCTTGTATTTGTCTTGGCGGACTCTCTCTTCATTCGTGCCATGGGTTTTTCCCTTTCACTTCGCAAGCGATTCCCGACACGGGCTTCGCTCGTTCGTCTTGCACAGACCAGTCGATCTGTCTGCAATCAGGACGAAGCAAAGGTGGGGATTGTTCCGGCGTTACCTCTACTTCCGCCTCTGCCTAGCCCATTCGTACCAGCATATCCCGGATGACGCTCAGCGCGATAAAGACGACGATAGGTGAAATGTCGATCATCCCAATCGACGGAATCAACCGGCGGGCTGGCTCCAGAATCGGATCGGTCACTTGCATAAGCATCATGACGATCTGGTTCGAGCGGTCCAGATTGGGAATCCAGCTCATCAAAATGCGGATCAACAGCACGAAAGTATAGATGTCGATAAGGCGAGCCAACAATAAGAACATTGCCGTTTTCCTTGCTATGAAATAATGTCAATAATGAGATACTATCGATTATCCGCAGCTTCACTCCGAAGCTTCACTGAGATCGCCCAACGCCTGGCTGCGCGCGGTCGCGGCGGCTACGGCCTCGATCAGCGTCGCACGAATCGCCCGCTGCTCCAATACAAGCGTGCCCGCGGCGGTTGTGCCGCCGGGGCTGGTCACCCGGTTGCGCAAATCTGCGGGATGCAGACCACTTTCCCGCATCAAGGCCACACTGCCTTCAACGGTTTGCAGCACCATCCGCTCGGCCTGGGCACGGCTGAAGCCGATATGCACCCCGGCGTCGATCAGCCCTTCGATGAGTAGGAAGACAAAGCCAGGGCCGGAGCCGCTCAGCCCCGTGGTCAGGTCAATGGCGTGTTCATCCTCCACAAAAAAGGCGTCGCCCATCGCTTCCAAAATCATCTGGGCTTGGCTTTTGTCGTCGTCGTTGACAGTGGATGTGGCGGTCCAGACGGTCATCCCTTTGCCCACCTGGGCCGGTGTGTTGGGCATGGAACGCACAATGCGCTCGTGACCCAATCCCCGGCGTATTGTGCTGATACGCACGCCCGCCATAATGCTGATCACCAGCGTCTCCGGCTGGATGACCCCAGCCAGACCGGGCAGCACTTTGTCCAACACCTGGGGTTTTACGGCCAGAATGAGGATCGACGCACCGCTGGCGGCCTGGCTATTTTCCGCTTCGACGCCGACGCCGTATTCGGCCTGTAAATAATCACGCCGGGCCAGGACCGGCTCGGCGACGGCGACCTGCGCCGCCTGCACCAATCCGCCCAATACCAGGCGTTTGAGGATGGCTTCGGCCATTGCGCCGCCGCCGATAAAGGCAATTTTCCCGCTCAGTTGCATTTAGCCCATCTCCCGTTTTCCAAAAATAGCCGTACCCACCCGCACAATGGTGGCGCCCTCTTCAATCGCCACCTCAAAATCATTGGTCATCCCCATGGAGAGATGTCGCCAATCGCCCTGGGGAAAGCGTTGGCGGATTTCGTCCAGGAGCAAGCGCAAACGCTGAAAGGTGGGGCGGGTGGCTTCGGCCTCACTCTCCAGGGTAGCCATTGTCATCAATCCCTGAATGTGCAGACCGGGCAGGGCCAGCAGGTCGGGCAGTTCGGCCAACAGCCCCGCGGGGGTGAAGCCGTGTTTGCTCTCCTCGCCGCTCACATTGACTTCCAGCAACGCGGCCACACGCTGGCCCGCGGCTTCGGCGTCCCGGCTCAACCGTTCGGCCAGTTTGCGCGTGTCCACCGAATGGACGAGAGCGAAGGGGCCGACCGCCTGCTTGCTCTTGCGGCTTTGGATCGTGCCGATGGCGTGCCAGCGAATACCGGCCAATCCGGTCCGCTCTGCTTCGTCCACCTTTTCCCACAACTCTTCCAGCCGGTTTTCGCCAAAGTCTACCTGTCCCGCGGCGGCCAACTCGGCAATCATCCCAAAGGGCTTTGTCTTGCTGACGGCAACGAGTGTGATCTCCGCCGGGTCTCGGCCAGCCCTCGCCGCGGCTTGCGCCACCCGCGCCTGGACAGCGGCCAACTGCGCGGCCAAGAAAAGATCGTTATCGTGGTTTGGTGGAAAGTCGTGTGTGGACATGAGGGGATTGTACCAGCGATTGGGCAGGGGAGCAAAGGATTAGGCGATTGGTTGAGTAGTTAAGCGGCTTTCATCGCCGCTCCACTACTCAACCGTTCTGTTTAATTTATCGGCTCACGGTCGGAATGAAAACCGTGAAATTCTTCGGCGGCTCTGCCTTCAGGAATGTGATGGAAATCGGCTCGGACCAGACACCGATGAAGCGGTGGTTGGGGAATGCGCCTTCGGGTCCGCCCTCTGGCTGCTCGGAGAAAGCCCGCACACGGAAGAAGTGGGGTACATTGGGGGCTTTGGAGATAAAGCTGGCGCTGCTCGCGGCTTTGCGGAATTGCCAGGACTGCCATTCGCCCTCTTCCCCCACCCGGTATTCCACATCGAAAGTAGCCTCGTAGCGGCCAGCCGGAATCTCCCGAATCGGTTGGCTGATGTCGCCCGACCACTGAATGCTGGTCTGGAAATCGTCCAACTCTGACGGCAGCGTGCCAATCTGGGCCGTGGGCGAATCGAGCAGGAGAAAGCCGTCCATAAAGGCGTGGTTGCCGTGCCAGCGGAAGGGGCTATTGACCCGGCCAAAGACGGTAATCGTTTCACTCTCTGCTTTGACGCTGACCTGCATATTCTGCCAGCCCACCCGCTCTCCATTTTCGGCAAAATTGTGCCGGTTCTCCACCCATACAACTGTATCCGCCAGGGGATCGATGCCGCCGGTCGGGTCGATCCCGATCATCTTCGCCATATAAAATCCGTCCGGGCAGTCGTTGGGCATGGCGCTGCCGCCACACAACGAGACCATCCACCCGCTCAGACTGTAATCCGCACCGACCGTCGCCGCTGTCTGCTGGTAGAAGGCCACGTCAAAGGGCTTGCCCGGTTCCGGGTTCGTCTCGATGTCCTGGGCCTGGACCATTTGGCTGTCCTCCCCATCGATCCGTTCCACATGCGCGCTGCCGTCGCAGTCGTCGTGGGCAAAAAACATCCGCGTGCTGTAAAGCCAGGGCGCGCCGTTAATAAAGACGGGCGTCCAACCAACGGCCACGCGCATCAGCCCCCCGGCAGACGACTCCAATTGATACGTTCCGACTTTGCATTCAAATCCCGGATTGATCAGCATAGGTACTCCTGTTGGGTCTGGTGGAATGGTGGACGAAGGCGAATGCGCGGTGGCCGGTGTAGACAGCGCAAGCAGGACGATCGATAGCAGCACAACGATCGGCCACCAACAGCAACGCTCGATAGTATGCACCGTGGACAATCCGTTGTCCATCGTTGAATGCGTTCTATTGTCTAATAAAAATATCATTTCGTCCAACCCCTTTTCTGATCAATCGGTGACTGCTTAGGTGGGTCGCACCCAAAGCCTGAGTGGTTCCATCAACTGTTGCATTGTGTTGATCGCAATTTATCTGTTTGTATAGCCAATTGTATAGCAAAAAGGGATATCCATTTCTATAGCGTCTTACACCTATCAATGAGTCCAGTGCAAAAAGAGGAAACCCTCCCGCCGAGACGCAGCGGCGCGGAGCAATCAGAAGAGAAATCTGTTCTTATCAGCGTCCATCAGTGGCTTAAAGGGCTTTTTGCAGAAGAGTCATCAATAGAAAAAGCAGATTCAACAGAGATTGGAATGAACTTTACTTTGGCGATGGGCCGGGCGTGCTAAAGTGAAATCAAGACAAAACATGTGCAAAACATTTACAAAAATGCACAATCTTGAATGTTTGTCCATTAAGAAGTTCCTTTCACTTCACCAGGAGAATGAGATGAAGAAATCGCTCGTGTTTGTACTGCTCTTGAGTTTTTCGTTGATTGTGGCTGCGTGTGCCACACCCGCCCCTGCCCCCACCCCGGTGGCTGCGCCTGCACCAACCGAAGCACCTGAAATGAAGAATATTGTGGAAACAGCAATTGCCGCGGGTAGTTTCAACACACTCGTAGCTGCTGTGAGCGCCGCTGGTTTGGCCGACACCCTCTCCGGCGAAGGTCCCTTCACCGTCTTTGCGCCGACCGACGAAGCCTTTGCCGCCCTGCCCGCCGGCACTGTGGACGCTCTGCTTGCCGACCCGACTGGCGACCTGACCCAAATCTTGCTCTATCACGTCTTGGGCATGAAGGCGATGGCTGCTGATGTGACTGATGGCCTGGAAGTGGAGACATTGCAGGGTTCGACTGTGAAGTTTAGCGTCAAAGATGGCAATGTGATGATCAACGATGCGATGATTATCGCTTTTGATGTCGAAGCCAGCAACGGTGTGATTCACGTCATCGACGCTGTGATTATACCCCCGGCTGGCGAAGAAGCTGCTATGCCGGAAATGAAGAATATTGTGGAAACAGCCGTGGCCGCGGGCAACTTCAACACACTCGTAGCTGCTGTAAGTGCCGCTGGTTTGGCTGATACGCTCTCCGGCGAAGGCCCCTTCACCGTCTTTGCGCCGACCGACGAAGCCTTTGCCGCTCTGCCCGCCGGCACTGTAGACGCTCTGCTTGCCGACCCGACTGGCGACCTGACCCAAATCTTGCTCTATCACGTCTTGGGCATGAAGGCGATGGCTGCTGATGTGACCGATGGCCTGGAAGTGGAGACATTGCAGGGTTCGACTGTGAAGTTCAGCATCAAAGATGGCAATGTGATGATCAACGATGCGATGATTATCGCTTTTGATGTCGAAGCCAGCAATGGTGTGATTCACGTCATCGACGCTGTGATTATGCCCCCCAGCAACTAAGAAGGGGACATACGATCTGCTCATCCCCCAGAGCAGTTCACTATAAAGAGAAAGGGCAGCGGAATATCCGCTGCCCTTTCTCTTTGCCCCGCCTTCTTTTTTGTTACAGACAGCTTTTGTTACAGACCGTTTTTGTTACAAACCGCTTTTGTTACAAACTGTTGAATCAAATCTCCGCAGAGGGGCAGATATCGGCCAATGTACACTTATTGCACAGGGGCTTGCGCGCATTGCAAACCCGCCGCCCGTGGAAGATGAGCAGATGAGAAATGTCGATCCAATTGGTCTGAGGCAGCAGGGCCATCAGCTCTTTTTCGATCTTCTCCGGTGTAGTGCCTTCAACCAGCCCTAACTTCTGCGACAGCCGTTTGACGTGGGTGTCCACTACTACGCCATCCGCAATCCCATAGCAAACGCCTAACACAACATTCGCCGTCTTGCGCGCCACCCCGCGCAAAGAGAGGAGATCAGTCATTTCTCGTGGCACTTCGCCGCCGAACCGTTCGCAGATGGCCGCGCTGGCCTCTTGCAGGGATTGGGCTTTGTTGTGGAAGAAGCCGGTGGAACGGATGATCCCCTCCAACTCGGCCCGTTCTGCGCCGGCTATTGCCGCGGGTGTGGGATAGCGGTCAAAAAGCACCGGTGTCACCAGATTGACCCGCTCATCCGTGCATTGGGCAGACAGAATCGTGGCGCAGAGCAGTTCGAAGGCGTTCTGGTGATGCAGCGCGCATTCTGCGTCCGGGTGGGCCTGGCGCAGGCGGCGGGTGATCTCGCCGAACCGTTCGCTGGCCGGGGCGATGGGGTTGGGGTTTGCGGTGGGTTTGGTCATTGTGTCCGGTAGTGAATAGCACTAAACCACAGAATCCATCAGGGAATTAGAATTGGCGTCGGTGTTGCCGCTAGCGGTGTTGGTGTGTCCGTCGGTGGCAGCGGGGTGAAAGTCGCTGTGGGTGGCACAGGTGTCTCCGTCGGCGGCACAGGTGTGTTCGTCGGTAACGGCGTAGGCGTCTCCGTTGCTGTCGGCGTTACACTCGACGTTACCGTCGGCGTCTCGGTGGGTGTTGGTGTCGCCGTGAATGTCTCCGTCGGCGGCACAGGTGTGTTTGTCGGCGGCACCGGTGTGTTAGTCGGTGGCACAGGTGTGTTTGTCGGCGGCACAGGCGTGTTTGTCGGTCGCGGTGTACTTGTGGGAATTGGTGTAGGCGTGTTTGTCGGTCGCGGCGTGTTGGTTGGTCGCGGTGTATTTGTGGGAATTGGTGTAGGCGTGTTCGTCGGTCGCGGCGTGTTGGTTGGTCGCGGTGTACTTGTGGGAATTGGTGCAGGCGTGTTTGTCGGTCGCGGTGTATTTGTGGGAATTGGTGTAGGCGTGTTTGTCGGTCTCAGCGTATTGGTGGGCGGCACCGACGTGTTGGTTGGTGGTACGGGCGTGTTGGTTGGTCGCGGTGTATTTGTGGGAATTGGTGTAGGCGTGTTTGTCGGTCGCGGCGTGTTGGTTGGTCGCGGTGTATTTGTGGGAATTGGTGTAGGCGTGTTCGTCGGTCGCGGCGTGTTGGTTGGTCGCGGTGTACTTGTGGGAATTGGTGCAGGCGTGTTCGTCGGTCGCGGCGTGTTGGTTGGTCGCGGTGTACTTGTAGGAATTGGTGTAGGCGTGTTCGTCGGTCGCGGCGTGTTGGTTGGTCGCGGTGTACTTGTAGGAATTGGTGTAGGCGTGTTTGTCGGTCGCGGCGTGTTGGTTGGTCGCGGTGTATTTGTGGGAATTGGTGTAGGCGTGTTTGTCGGTCGCGGCGTGTTGGTTGGTCGCGGTGTATTTGTGGGAATTGGTGTAGGCGTGTTTGTCGGTCTCAGCGTATTGGTGGGCACGGGTGTTGGCGTGCTGGTAGGTAGTGGTGTATTCGTCGGTGTTGGCGTGTTGGTGGGCACGGGCGTCGTTGTGGGTTCAGGCGTCTCGGTTGGCGTGGCAGTCGATGTTGTGACAAGGAGAACAGCTTCGCTCGCCTTTCCCAGAGGGATATCCACTGTTTTCGCTACCATTGACGCAATTTCAGGGGACAAACCGTGTTCAGTGACAAATTCGCTGTACATATCAGGCGTAGTCTTCTCGAATTCCCAATCAGCTTGAACTTCGATTGCGAGTTTGTGCTGTTCGAGCGCCTGGACAAGCTGTTCATGCGCCTCTGGCGAGAACGATAATTGTTCGATCAGCGCAGCCTGTTCTTCGTCCGGCAAGCGGAGAGCGCTGATCAATGCGGCGCTTTCCTGCACCTGGGTTTCTGCGCTGATACTTTCAATGACTTCCTCGACAAACGCAGCCTTCTTCTCGGTGTCCATCCCCAGATTATTCGTTGCCTGTAAAACCTGGCCCACTTCCGTCCCTTGCAACTCACCGGCCACCAGCTTTTTGATCAACACCCCTTGCAGGGAGGTATTTTCCTCTGTAGAGAGATAGGGCGCAATGTCGGCTATAACACCGATAATCTCCGCACCAGAAGTGAAGTTTTCGATGACCGCGCTCAGGAGTTTGTCTTCGGCAATTTGCACCTCTTCGACAACGCCATCCCCATCCAAATCGACTGTCACACCCAGACCACTTTCCTCAGTCCACGCGCCTATCGCCAATCCGGTGGTTCCCGAACCAGCAAGTGTCAGACTTTCGTTGGCAAAAAGATGACTGCCATTCTGGTCGATTTTGGCAATGACCAGTTCAATACTCTGATTTTGAAGGGCATCACCACCCAATTGCAGATCACCCGTGCCGGGATCAACGCTAAGGCTGAGCGTGCTCTGTGCAGCCAAATCGGCCCCGCCGAGGGTGATCATATAATTTCCGCCCTCTGTCGAATAGACAATTTTGAAGGTGGGTGACTCTTCACCGCCGGGTGTATAGGCGATCTTACCGGTAGCAGTAGCTACAGTAAGCAGGGAGCGTTGGCCTGCCAGGATATCGATATTATCGATCACAACCGAAAGCTCTGCGCCTATGATACGCAGTGCTGTGGTGGTAGCGGTTATGCCGGGGCGCGGCACAACTTGAACCTGATAGTCTTGTCCAGGCGGCAGGAAGATCATCGGCTCGCCATCGTTGAAGAATGCACCGCGCGCTCTCATTATGGACGCATCAGCCACTTCGTTGATAAACTCGTCACCGAAATGTCCAATCCGTCCACCATCTGAGGTGCTTACCTGGAGTTGGTTCTCTTCCCCCCGAACGGCAATCATCACATTACCGGGATCTACCGTGTTTGTAGCTGCCAGTGTAGAGGTCACACTTTGGGGATTGAGCGCAGCCAACCCTGGCTTGAAATAGGGGGGAGCAAGCGTTTTCTTGATGGGCGGACAGAAAGGACAACTGACCGCTTGATCGTAGGCATCGAAGGGCACAAAGAGGAGTGTCTCACTTTTCGCATCGCCTTCCCAGGGGCTGGGATCCTCTGCCGGGTTCAATCCAGCCAATGAATAACGCCAGGTATTGGCAGTGTAATCAACCTCGACAAAATTCTCTTGATCGGGCCAGTTATTATCATAGACCAATATATGATAAAGATTGTTGCCCAGATTTTCGACGCCATAGACAAGCACCGAATGGCCGCCTCCCTTACGGCCAAAGATTCCTAAGTCAACCGGTTTTTTAAACTCGTAAAGTTTATCGATGATCTGCCGAGGGCTCCCCATCACGGACGCATTCAACAATTCAGGCGTGGTTTGCAAACTCCACTTTTGCGCAATTGTTCGCATCACTGCCAGTTCTTGCTTCAACTTTCCGGCCTGGTTGGCATCGGGCTGAAAAGCATCAGGCAATAGCTTCTCGGCATAGAGGGCATAGGCAAAAACCGTAAATCCCAGACAGTGCCCGCTGGCCATAGCCGCGTTTAGTTGCTCGATCCAGAGTTGGGCTTCGGGAAGGGGGATACACGTATCCCCCTCGAAACGGGCACAGACCTGATCTCCGAATAAATCGCGTACTTCCTGAATCGTGAGATTTCCTTCAGGATAGGCGGACCCATAGTTTCGAAACGAGAAACTATCTTCTTCCAGCACAAAATCGGTGAGAAATGACCCGTCTGGTCCGGTTTTGGGCGCAGAGTCTTCATCGGGCTGGGCCGGGAGCAAAAGTGCCAATGCCTTGTCCAGATCAGGACTTGCCTGGATCGTCTGGCTACCCATCTCGTCCAGGATGACGGCTGCATCCCGATGCGTGCCAAAACGGTTCTCTGGCTCAAGGGGGACATACCAGTAGTAGACCAGCCCCAGCCACGCTGTACCAGCGATCAGACCGGTGAAGATTACAAAAAAGAGATACTTTTCAACCCTGTTCATGTTTCAATCTCAAAACTGCCGGTTTGAATAAGTTGCCCATCGACGTAGATTTCGATCTGATAATTCCCAGGCGAGAGGGTGAAGGTACGCCCCGGCGTCAGCGGAAGAACCGCATCTCCATCCTCTGCAAGTGACCATTTGGTTACCAGCCGCAAGCCCGATGCTTCGCGATCGTCGAGCAAAACCTTCATCACAAGGAGTTGTCCTTGCTGGATGCCCTCATAGGGAAAGTTGACAAAGATGTCCCGGTTGAGGGATGTGTCAGAGCGGCTAATACTGGTATCCAACGCTTCACCCTGATTTTCCTGCACCATTCCAAAGCGCAGCGGCCCGCCCACCTGGCCCAGTGTTGTAAACGAGACCAGCTTTCCATCCAAGTCATAGACACCCCGTGTAAAGCTCAACTCGCCCAATTGTATAGAGGCCGGTGCGGTCGTCGCTGTCTGGCTGATCTGGTCGCTGTATTCCAGAGAAACAGAAAGCGTCTGTAGTTTGTGTTGCCAGTTTCGTGCGAGTTCAGCCGTCTTCTCCCGCTGGGGGATAGCGGTTGCCGGGGGTGCGCCGCCACACTTTTCTTCTGTGGCGCAAGCATACAAATTGTCCAGATCGAGCGCGGCCGTGTCTAGATACCACCAAATAGAGGTGGGGGGTTGCAGCCCCTGCTCGCGCGCACCGTTGACGACCTGGCGAACCATTTCGCTGCCTGCTTCATAGGTGGTGGTGGCCGTCTCAAAATCGCCCGCGGCCAGTTGGGCCAACCCCAGGTTATAGTAGAGCGCAATCTGCTCTGGACTTTCCCCCAGCGCAACCTGTGTCTTTTCAGCCGATTGTGTATAATCCCCCAAACGATAATAAGTCCACCCCAGATTCCAGAAGACGTTGCTCTCCCAACGCCCTGCATCAATCGCTGTCTGATAGTCTGCAGCCGCTTCGGTCAATTTGTCCAGATTGTTGTAGGCATTGGCCCGTTGATAGAGCGCGTTGGCGTATTCAGGCGCCAGATCGATGGCCGTTGTAAATGATTCTGCGGCCTCATCATAGCGCTGCTGGTGCGAAAGTCCCACCCCGTGGGCAAAGGCGGTAATGGCCTCCTGCGGAAAAGCATAGACGGGGGTACGCACCACATTAACCATCCAGACCAATGTGACAATCGAGAGTGCGCTGCCTATTGTGATAAAGAGCCACGTCATACGCTCCGAGATTGTTGTGGAAAGCCCTAACAAAAAGAGGCTGACAGTGAGTAAAATGAGGTGAACCGCGTACGCGCCCGACTTTTCGCCCCATCCATCCGCAATGCGATAGGCGTTGATAAAGTGCTCGGTGGATGCAGTTGTCTCCTCAATGTAGAGGTCCGATTCGTAGGCGCGCAGATTGGGGCGAGGTTGGATCGCTGGGTCAAAATAGGGCGGTTGCAAGAGTGGAGTGAGGGTTGCAATGTGATCGCGCACGGATCGATAGCGTTCACTTGCGACCGGATCGCTTTGCGCGGTGGACAAGACCGCCTGGGTGTCCAATTCCAACCACATACGATAGGCATCGGTCCAGGCATAGCCCGCCAATATTTCGCCGCGGGCGCGCTCACCCATCGACTGGACTGTAAAACGCTGGGCCTCGCGCATGGCTACGCCATAGCGATCAAAGGCATCGGTGTCGAGATAGATGACGATCGCCATAATCGCTGTGATTAGTCCAATCAAGAGACCGATCAGCGGCTCAATGGGCTCATCACTGAACCACGGTTTACGTTTCTTGGGAGCGGTAGCTTGAGAATTGTTGATCATACGGTTATACCATCCACAAATCGATCCAGAGTGTTGCCCAAATACAATAAATAAGCGCCAGGGTCCCTAATGCGCCCATAGACCAGCGCCAGAAGACGCGCTCCCGGTGCAGAGTTTCGGCCAAAGTGTAAAAGACCAGTGAAAAAGCCAGAACGATAAACAGGGCCGTCATACGATTGGTCTGCAACTGGTAGAAGTTGGCTTCTTTAAAGGAGGGTTCTGGATAGAGGTCCATCTTCTGTTCGGCCTCGGCCCATGCCTCGCCCAGCTCACGCGGGCTGTGATAGCCGCCGTCTCGCGTCAGATAGCGGGAGAGGAAAAAGGGCAATTGTACGGCAGCCAAATCATCGGCCTCGATTCTATCGACAACCGTGCCATCCACCAGACTGTTCTCCGCCTCAGCGCTCATCAGATCCGATAGTGTCTGGTATCGTGTGTAATCGGTGTATGCCCGGTAGTGTTTATAGAGTCCGATGCTGTTGAGGGTCAAGGTCATTTCGGCATTGATGGCCGCATCGATACCAACCGAAGTGGACCAGCCAGCAGACCCCGAAACCTCTGCTGTGATAAAGCCCATCCAAGCACCGACCAATGTGACAATCGCAATCAAAATCGCCATCCAGGTTTTGAATGGATCATCCTCATCCTCTTCGCCATCTTCACCTTCGGCTGCTTCTTCAGTGAGCGTTCGCGCCAATCCATCATCCGGCTCATCGAGCGCAGATTGAGAGGTGGGTGCTTGTTTTTCCTCGTTGGCAGAGAGTGAAGGATATCTGTTTGTTTTCTGGTCGTCCATTCTACCTCCTGGTTTGAATCTGTTTTGTAAATAACCACGCATGGATACAGATAAAATCTGCGGATTCGCTTGTTCCCATCGCTCCGCGTGGGAACACTCTGCGGACGCTCCGCATCCTATTTTCGTTCTTTACCTATGCCCCCAGGTGTTGCCTGTTTTGTCATTGCCAAACGAGCGGCAAGAAGATTAGCAACGGTGGTAATGCTACGATCATCGGGAAGAATATCTGCCATAGTTGTTGGGGCAGGATGGGTGTAATGTTCGGCTCGATCACGGGCGCTTCCCCTGGCTGCCAGCTCTCGTTGAGTGTGATCACAGAGCCAAAGCTTGTGCCATCATTGGTTGCGACTTCGGCTGTGTTGGCAACTCCATCCTGGCCTAGCCGTTCGACATTCACAGTATAATTATTGGTCTCTGGATCATTATTCTCGATGCTTAGCTTGCCCAAACTTTGGTCGAAGGAGATAGACGCGGCATAGCCAGGTTGCACCGCCATCCCGCTGAACGCAAAGCTATAGTCAGCGCCGTTGGGATTGTTGATGGACATTGCCATACCCGGTCTTTCACTATCGTACCCGCCGGATTCCACGGTCACGCCGTTGCTATCGAGGTCCAAACCCAGTTCCAGGCTATCAAAGGGTGAATCAATTTCTCTACCCTCAAGCGGAACTACCCGGCCCGCTAGATTGACGGCGATTTGTGGCATCGTCAACTTCAGATTGGTCACGCTTACCACATAATTCGGTCCGCTTACATTGAATCTCACAGTCGCCTCAGGGTTGCCATAGGCTGTGTCGCGGCTGGCAATTGTCACGGCATAGGTCATCCCCGGCTGGTGGACAATGCGAATGCCCGAGGGGATGTTCAACCCAAAGCCGCCCACAATTGGCAACTGTTCCGCGCCCGGAATTTCCAGAATCGAGCTGCCATTGGTCAGGTGATAGCCAACACGTTTGCCATCGCTGCGTGTGACCAGGAAATAGCCTTCACCATCCAACTGGAATTCGATGACTTCATCCCCATTGGCCGCTGTGCCCTGCACCGCGCTTTGCGCAGTACAAGCCGTATCACACCGTTTGGGAAGGCTCTCTGCCCACTGGCTGCTCATCAAGCGGAAGTTGTCGGCTGTGGCGTCACCAAAGTAATCGTATAAAGGTCGATCGGGCGCACTGGGTGCGATGTATGACCAACTGTTGCTGCTCCGGTTGATCTGCACAGCCCGATCCGTACGATTGGGTGTGTTGGGATCATAGAAATGGATCAGATACTCATCGTCATTCACTTGTTGCACCGCATAGGGCAGCACGCCATGCCAACCACCACCACGCACTGTGGGTGATTTGGCAAAGAGTAGCCAATAGCGGTCCGTGGCATTGGGCTGGCGCAGATTGGCAATTAGCAGATCCAATACGGAATTGGGATCGCTCGCCGGGATGCGCACGATCCCCTGGGCTGTCAGTTCGCTGGCATTGGCTGGCGTCCGGTCGTGGATCACATTGTACAGGGAAATCCAGCGCCGCATCTCCTCTTTGCGCAAATCATTGATAAAATGCGCGTCTGCCTGAAGCGTAGCCGGAGCAAAGGTAGGATCAGCAAAGAGACGCTGGCTGCTGATTGCCATGCCGGCACTATGACCAGACTGCAAATTTGCCAACCAGATTTCGCGGACCATTCGCATCACAGGGCTGAGAACACAGGGATTCTGCGTCTTACACACGGCGTCTGCGCCGAAGACGGCGATCAGGTCCGCCTCGCTGATGTCGGTCTCCGCGGTGTCAACGAAGTTGGCAAATTGGTAGCCATCGGGCACAGGCGCAAAGTCGAGCGCGGCCACAATATCCGCGTTGATGAACGTATCCTTGACAGCGCCGATGGCGTAGACTTCCGGATCGGTAGTGCTATAGACTCGGTAGTCCGTATTCTGCACACTCTGGGCTGTCTGCGCTTGGTAGGAGAAGACCTTGCCGCCGCCGGGGGCAAGGTCAGCCAGGGTCCACTGCACCTGGTTGCCCACCACAGCCCCCCCATCGCTGATACTCCCCGCCACCACACTTACACCTTCCGGCAGGATATCACTCACAATCAGGTCTGTGGCCGGTGCAACCCCTTGGTTTTGTACCAGGAAGCGGTAGACAAAGGGCAGATCCGCCACAGCCTGTAATGGGTTGTAGCGATAGATGGAGAGAGCCGGCCCACCCTCTCCCTGGAATTCATAGGCACCCACATCCACCAGACCACCGGCAAAGGGACGGGCCTGCCCATCCGCGTCCTCCCAAATGCCCAGGTCTGTGCCCTTGTCGATGGCCGGCGAGGTGAAGCGCAACCGGAAGTCGTCGTTTGCTGGATCAACAAAGCGCATATCCGTATAGCTGTTGTTGTGCGCGCCATTGACAAATCTGCCCCCACCCAATTCCTGTGTGTCCGCGCCATTGTTGGCAAAGAGATTGTAATCAGTCTCCAAGACTGTCGTCTGCCCCGCTGACATCAACCCCACCTCGAAACCACTGATAATGCTGTTGGTGATGGCGGCTGAACTCCAGGTCAATATGCCTTGCCTGCTGTTGCCAGCCACATCGACCAGAGTGCTATTTTGTATAGTCATCTGGCCCGTGGCATAGATGGCGGCACCTTTTTCCAAAGCGCTATTGTTGGCAAAAACACTGTTCAAAATCGAGACCTGACTATCCACATGCTCAACCTGCAGAGCGCCACCCGATTGGGCGCTGTTGCCAATCAATTGCACGTTCTCCAGACTGGCTGTGCTGCGGTAGATCCAGATCGCCCCACCCAAGCCATACCCACTGGTGGCTTTGCCACCACGAATCGTTAGATTCTTCAGCGTGACATTTTGCGATTGGAAGAAGGCCAACACGCCTTTTTCGGGTGCCGAGTCAAGCCGTTTAATCGTTGCGCCATGCCCATCGATGACTAGATTTTGCCTGTTCCACAGGTCAAAAAAGGCATAGCCACTGGCACTTTCGCTCAACAAATAGGTACAATTGCCGTCCAGATCGACTTGGGTTGCGCCACTGTGGAGCAACGAATCGATATCTGCTTGGGGGCAAGAGACAACATCTGGCTGCAAGAGTGCAAACTCAGTGAAATAATTGATCTGTACAACAATTCGATTGTTGAGCGGATCGCGGGCTATCACCTCAATGCCGGCATTTGTCCATTGATTCGTGGAGGTGTCAAAGGAGTAGAGCGCAAGGAATCTCTCATTCAAACCAGCCACATCCCAGTCTAAATAGTCGATGGTGATGGTCAAGGGTGACTGGAAGCTCATGTTGGGGACCAACAGGTAGCTTTGGTGGGCAGTCAAGCGGAAGGCACGCTTGCCAAAGTGCAGGTTGGCAGGCAGAAGAGTTGGAGTGATGACTGTATTATACAAAACCGTTGTCTGCTTGTCCACAGCGTCAGCCCCAACTTGCATTGCAAAGTGTCCACCCTGCGCTGGTGGTGTGTAGCTCAAAATCGCTGACTCGCCCACATAGATAATCACGCTTGCCTCACTCTCTGGCAAACTGGGGGTAGCAGTGGGCGTCGCCGTCGGCGGGATGGGCGTCGGCGTGCTAGTCGGAGTCGCCGTCGGTGTGTCGGTAGGCGTGGCTGTCGGTGTGTTCGTTGCACTCGGCGTGACCGTCGGTGTATCGGTAGCTGTGGGCGTGACCGTCGGCGGGATGGGCGTCGGCGTGCTAGTCGGAGTCGCCGTCGGTGTATCGG
>Ga0209702_10005025_pt1 | contig 18481 bp, 12 predicted proteins | sample FRY01_FD_187210 | JGI IMG/M metagenome (GOLD analysis project Ga0209702, IMG submission 187210) | Freshwater microbial communities from Lake Fryxell liftoff mats and glacier meltwater in Antarctica - FRY-01 (SPAdes) (version 2) | ecosystem: Environmental > Aquatic > Freshwater > Ice > Glacier...
TTTTAACAAGTTCAGCATAATGAAATGTAATATCAATATCTTTTGTTTTTTTTAATTTTTTTAATTTAAAATTATTATTTAAATCAGGAATATATTCATTTTTTAAAAAATAAGTTGATAATTCATCTACATTAATTAATAATTGAATACAAGTATTTAAAAAACATGTATTACCCCTATTATTTAATCCACATTTAATATTATTCATTTAATATTATATAATAAAATATTTTTTAAGTTAAAAAAAATGACGCATATTTTTCTACATAATATTTAAATAATTTATTAATAATTAAATATCTATATTTAAAATGAACCAAAACATTAATTGTCCTCTTTTAATTTGTAATGACCCTATTGAAGTAGGCATTAATGATGTAGGCATTAATGATATATGGAGTAATTATGGAAAAAAATAAAAAAAATCATTTTTTACAAGCGAATATTTAAACCGCTGTGTGGATTTAATTTTTTAAGCGTGTAAAAATTAATATATAAATATCATTTTATATATAAGGATATTTTACACTTTTTTACATTTAAAACGCACATTTTATATGAAAAAATGTGAAAATAAGTATAATATCATTGTATTATTTTATTTAATAGTTTATATTAAATCAATTAGAAATTGATTTAATATAAAGAAATAAATTTATAAAAAAATTAAAAAAAATGATTTAATAATTAAACTACTTAAAATAACAAAATACTATTAGTTTATAAATGATGCGTAATAGTAATATCATTAAAAATAACAAACAAGATATTGTCTTTCAAATATGTGATTGGAAGTCATATGATATATATACTAAAAAAGATGAAGAAGATGATGATCAAAAAGATGAAGAAGATCAAAATAAATTTAAAAATAAAGTTAAACGTTTAGTAATTGTAGGATATGGTATTACATCAACAGGAAACTCAATAAGTATCCATGTTCATGGATTTCAACCTTATTTTTATATTAATATTCCAGATAATTGGGATGATAGAGTTTTTAATTTATTAAAGAATGAACTTCTTAAAAATGTTCCAGAATATGCTCATGAAGGACTAGAATCAGCTAAAATTGTTGAACGTAAAGAATTTTATGGATTTACAAATAATAAATTATTTAAATATGGTATGTTTAAATTTAAAAATCAATCATGTTATTATTCATTTTTGAAAGTTATAAAGGAAAAAAAATTATATATTAAACGTTTTGATCAAGAATTTGATTTTTCAGATAAAATTTATGAAACAAAAGTGAATCCATTATTACGTTTTTATCATAATCAAAATATTGAACCTGCTGGATGGTGTCAGATTGATGCTAAAAAATATGAATTAGTATATGATAAAAGTACAAGATGTCAATTAGAACTTAAAATAGATCATAAAGAAATTCATCGTTCAAATATTAAAGATATTGCTAAATATTTAATAGCATCTTTTGATATAGAATGTACAAGTTTTGATGGAAATTTTCCTAAAGCTACACGAAAAGAAGATGAAATGATACAAATTGGTACAACAATATATGAATATGGAACAAATAAATGTCTTCACCAATATATATGTACTTTAAAAAAATGTGATCCTATTGAAGGAATTGAAGTAGAATCATTTGATAATGAACGTGATTTAATTATTGGATGGGCAAGTTTTATTGAAAGAGCTGACCCTGATATTATGACAGGATATAATATTTGGGGGTTTGATTGGGAATATATTTATGAAAGGGCAAAAATGTGTAATTGCTTACATGTATTATTCAAAAAATTAAACCGTATTCGAATTAATGATAATCATAAAAATGAATTAACAGTTCAAGATTTATCATCAAGTGCTTTAGGACAAAATATTTTAAAATTTATTGATATTGAAGGGATTGTTCAAATTGATTTATTAAAAGTTGTTCAAAGAGACCATAAATTAGATTCTTATAAATTAGATAATGTGGCAAAAACTTTTATGAAACAGCAAAAAGTTGATTTAAGTCCAAAAGAATTATTTAAAAATTATAGAATTGGAACAAGTGATAAAATTAAAGAAATAGCAGTATATTGTTTAATGGATTGTATTTTAGTAAATGAATTAATTAACAAATTACAAATTATTACAAATAACTTAGGTATGGCAAATGTATGTATTGTACCATTTTCCTATTTATTTACAAGGGGACAAGGTATTAAGATTTTTTCCTTAGTTGTTCAGTTTTGTAATGAGGAAAATTTTATTATTAAAGATTTATCATCAGCTGATATTGATAAAAATTCTTATGAAGGTGCGATTGTATTTGTTCCTAAACCGGGTGTATATTTTGAACCAGTTGTTGTAATGGATTATAATTCATTATATCCATCTTCTATGATTGCTGAAAACATTTCACATGATTCAATTATTGGATATAAAGAATATGCTTTAAAACCAAAAAATGTATCAAAAAATATAAATGACCAATATGAATTAGTAAATGATACAATTAAATACGAATATCAAGATTTAAAAGGATATCATTATATTGACATAGAATATGATACTTTTCAAGGTATTGGTGATGATAAAGTAAAAATAGGGTATAAAGTATGTCGCTTTGCAGAATTAGATAATGGAGAAAAATCGGTTTTACCTCGTATTTTAAGAAAATTATTAAAAGCTCGTAAAGATACGCGAAAAATAATGTTATATAAAACGGTTTATTTAAAAAATGGTACATCTTATCAAGGATTATATGACGAAAAAGATAATAACGTAATTATAAATAATCTAGAAAGTGGAATAAATATTTTTCCAAAAGAAGATGTCATTAAAAAAGAGCAAACCAACAATGAATTTCAAATTAGTGTATTAGATGGTTTGCAACTTGCTTATAAAGTCACATGTAATTCATTATATGGACAAGTAGGTGCCACAACAAGCCCTATATGCTATAAAGAATTGGCAGCTTGTACAACAGCAACTGGACGTAAAATGGTAATTACAGCACGTGATTTAACATTAGCTAAATTTGAAGGTTCTAAATTAACTTATGGTGATTCTGTCTCAGGCGATACGCCCTTAATGTTAATGAAAAATGGATTTATTTGTTTTTCAACCATTAAAGAGTTAAATAATATATGGGTTGATTACAAAGAATTTAAACCATTTGATAGTAATCGAACTAATAAACAACAAACATTTTCAGATTATTTGATTTGGACATCAAAAGGTTGGTCTAAAATTAATCGTGTTATTCGTCATAAAACAATTAAAAAAATGTATCGTGTAATAACACCATTAGGTATTGTTGATGTCACAGAAGACCATTCTTTATTAGATATAAATAAAAAAATTGTAAAACCACAAGAATGTAATAATAGTACAGAATTATTATACGGGTTTCCAACAGAATTTAGTACACAAACAAAATATATGCAACGTAGCACAATTGAAATGAAATTACTTATTGAAGATTTATTTATGGGTTTAATTGATATTATTCCATATGAAGTATTAAATAATACGATTGAAGAAAGAGTAAAATTTGTTGAATTATTTATGAAACACGAAGGTAAATTATTGCAAAAATCAAAATTATTCTATCAATGTTTATATTATTTATTAAAATCAGTTGAAAATTGTATTAATACTGAACACTTGATGAAACAATATTTTACATATAATAATAAGTTTCAATTACAATTAAGTAGTCCAAATAATACTATTTTTGAAGTAGATTATATTGGTATGATTAATAATAATTATAACAATGATTATGTTTATGATATTGAAACTGAAACAGGTAATTTTCAAGCAGGTATTGGACAGTTAATTGTAAAGAATACAGATTCAATTTTTGTGAATTTTACAGATACAATTAAAAAACGTTTTCCAGATCGTAATTTATCAGAAAAAGATTTATTAGAACAGTCTATTGTTATTGGTGAAGAAGCAGCAGCACATATTAATTTACATATGAAAGCACCACAAAATATTGAATATGAGAAAACATTCTGGCCTTTTTGTATTTTTTCAAAAAAGCGGTATTTTGGAAATAAATATGAATTTGATTTAAATAAATATAAACAAACATCTATGGGAATTGTTTTAAAAAGACGTGATAATGCTCCTATTGTAAAAACAATTTATGGAGGTGTAATAGATATTATTTTAAATAAAAGAAATGTGGAAGATTCTAAAAAATATTTTAAGAAATCAATTAAAGATTTATTAGAAGGTAATGTGGATATTTCACAATTAATTATTAGTAAAACAGTTAGAACAGATTATTCAAATCCAACACAAATTGCTCATAAAGTATTAGCAGATCGAATGGGTGAAAGAGATCCAGGAAATAAACCACAATCAAATGATAGAATTCCATATTGTTTTATTGATAATTGTAATATATTATGCACCATATGCAATGTTAAAACAAATCCCTTAAAATGTAAATGCACTTCATGTATGAATATGTATTGTACACATCATTTAGGAAATCATCGTGAAAAATGTTATAAAATATGCCGTTTTTGTCGTATTCCTGAAAAAGAAAATAGTAATAATGGTAATAATAATGTGAAAAGTAATTTACAAAAATGTCTAACTTGTACAGGATATTATTGTTCTAAATGTTATGAAAAACATAATATACGAACAGATAAATATAAAGTAAAACATAATGATAAATGTAAAAAAGTATTGGTGCCTAAATTATTACAAGGTGATACAATTGAACATCCTCAATATATAACTGAACAAAAATTAAAGATTGATTATAATTATTATTTAACAAATCAAATACAGAAACCTGTTTATCAAATTTTTGAATTAGTGATGGATAAACCTGAAACAATTATTGAAGACCTTGTAAGGGACCAATCAAATAAAAAAAGTGGAAATGTAAATATTAAACAATGGTTTCAAGCGTTAAATAAAATACAAGTTCCTAAAAAAGAAGAAGATGAAAAATATTCATTGTCTAAAAAAGTAATTGAATTAAATGATAATGATGATGAAGATATTAATATGTTAGGGGAAGAATTTGAAATTGAACCTGAAAAAGATATTGATGTAATTGAAGAAGAAATATAATAAAAACTATATTTAATAAATTATTTATATTTATATTTAATCAATATTAAACCTAATTTTTTTTGAATGAATATAAGAAAAAATTTTATTAAAATAAACATTTTTATCTAAATAAGTATCATAAATATATTTACATTTTTTTTGTATCTCTTCAATATTTTTATTTTTCCACCAATCATTAATTTTATTAATTACATCATTTTCATTATTTCCAATAATAGCTATGGAATTCCAATCAATTTCATCTTCAAATGGAAATACCATATCTGTATTTACTAAGATAGGTATTCTTCCTGCTGACAATGTTTGATATATTCTCATTGAAAAGTTTCCCCTGCCTCTATTACACATAACAAAATGTGAATTTAAAATATTATTTACAAATTCCTCAAAAATCAAAGGATCATTTGGTTTTCCACCCCAAAATTGATTTCGAATTATAAAATTACAATTTAATTCTGTGTTTTTCTGCAATGCTTCAATTAATTTTATTCTGTGTCCATCTACTTGACCACAAAATCCAATTATAGGTTTATCTCTTTTTTTTAAACTAATAAAAGGTTTATTAATTCTTTCCCATACATAAGGTAACACATATTCATTCTTTTTTTGTTTTGATTTATACAGACTTGTTCTAAAAAGAATCATATTATTTGGTATATTAAATTGTTCAACACTATCTGTTATTAAAAAAGCAATTACTTTTCTATTCATATTTATATATTCATTTATGATATTTTGAATAACATGTGTTGTAAATAGTCCAAATTGAAATTTAGAACTTATTAAATATTCACATGAATCGAATGTTGTTAAATTTATTCTTTTATTATCAAGATTAATATTTAATAATTTTGTATTATTATCATCATTAATATGAACATTAATTTTTTTAATTTCTTTAATATCAATACTATTTGTATCAATATTATTTTTATCAATACTAAAATTATTTATTACATTACTTTCAATATTGTTTATTTTATTTTTATCTTTAAGAAAAATGTTTCTATTTTCTTTTTTACCATAATCTATATAATGATTATAAGCTTGAAATTCAGTAATTAATCCATTTTTTTTTAAATCCAGATAAAATTCTAAATATTTAGACCAATCATATTTTTCAGCTAATTCTAAGTTTGATAAATTATTATCTATATTTATATTATTATTTATATTATTATTTATATTATTATTTATATTATTATTTATATTATTATTTATATTATTATTTATATTATTTGTATTATTTGTATTTTTATTGACTAAATAATATTCTTTTTCTTCATTTTCTAATTTAAAAGTTTCATTTTTATAAACTTTTATTTTTTCATTATCTTTTAATACATCTGTATGATTTTTATTTATTTTTAAATATGTATCTTGAATAGAAATAATATTATTATTTTTTTTAATAAAATGTTTTTTATAAGCAAACCAATACATAAATTTATATACAATTACATATATTTTAAATTATTTGAATAAATTAAATATAATAAAATGAAATTAGAATTAATTTAAAAAATATAATCTAATTTAAATATATAAATATGTTATATATTTTACGCCATGGACAATCAGTTTGGAATTTTGAAAATAAATTTACAGGATGGACTGATGTAGAATTAAATGAAAATGGTATTAAAGAAGCTGAAAATGTAGGAAAAATTGTAAAAGATTTAAATATAAATTATGTATTTACAAGTAATTTAAAAAGAACCATTCAAACTGCTGAAATAATTAAAAAAAATATTATTAACACTAACTTAATTACTATTCAAGATGAAGCATTAAATGAAAGACATTATGGAATTTTTACAGGAAAAAATAAAGATGAAATTAAAAATGAACACGGCATAGATTTTGTACATACATTAAGACGTTCATATACTAATAAACCTGAAAATGGTGAAAGTTTATTTGATGTTAAATTAAGAACAGGTCATTATTTTGATAAAGAAGTAAAACCACTTATTGATAAAGATAATAATGTTTTGATTGTTGCTCATGGAAATAGTTTACGTGCATTATTTGTTCATTTAGATTTGAAAAATGAAAATACAATTGAAACTTTTGAAATACCTACTGGTTTATTAATCAAAATTGATTTAGAACAAGGTGATTTCTTTTATTTAAATAATTATCATTTTCAAGGACGACAAATTTTAGATAGTCGTGGAAATCCTACAATTGAAGTTTTATGTAAAAATATGGAAAATAAATTACTTGGTCGCGGATCTAGTCCAAGTGGGGCATCTTGTGGTTCAAAAGAAGCTTATGAAATGAGAGATGAAAATAAAGCACTATTTAATGGAAAATCAGTGCTTTCTACATTAGAAAAAATTAAATATATAAATACAAAATTATTATTAAAAGAAGAAAATATAAATGACCTTGAAAATATAGATAATCAACTTATTAAATTAGATAATTCACTTAATAAAACAAATTTAGGTGGAAATACAACTACTGCTTTATCTTTTTGTATGTTAGATGTTATTTCTAATTTAGGTAATATTGAAAAATATGAATATATCAAAAAAATAGCCAAGAATAATAAAGATTTATTTATTCCAACACCTATGGCAAATGTATTAAATGGTGGAAAACACGGTTCTGGTGGATTACAAATTCAAGAATTTATGATTTTTCCAAATGAAAAATATGATATAAATCGTAAAATACAAATCATTTATGATACAACATTACAATTAAAAAAGAATTTATCTAAAAAATATGGGCATGCTTCAACAAATTTAGGAGATGAAGGAGGATTTGTTCCGTGTGGAATTACTACTAATTTTCAAGCATTAGAATTATTGAATGAATCTATCAAAAATGCTAATTTAATTCCAAATGAAGATGTATTTATAGCATTAGATTGTGCATCAAGTGAATTTTATGATAAAAAAACACAATTATATGAAATTGAAGAAAATATGCACTTAACTGGAATGCAGTTAATAGAATATTATAATAATATGCTTGATAAATTCCCTTTTATTAAAAGTATTGAGGACCCTTTTGATGAAGATGATTATGAACATTGGAAACAATTTTCATCTATAAATCAAGATAAAATTAATATAGTTGGTGATGATTTATATTGTTCTAATTTAGAATATGTAAATCAAGGATTAAAAAATAATTGGGCAAATAGCTTATTATTAAAAGTAAATCAAATAGGAACAATTAGTGAGTCAATCTTAAGTGCTAATAAAATGCTTCATAACAATAAAGTAGTTATTGTATCACATCGTTCAGGTGAAACAAATCACTCTTTTATTATAGATATTGCTGTGGGTTTAGGTGCTCAATATGTAAAGATTGGTGGATTATGTAGAGGAGAACGTATTGAAAAATATAATCGATTATTAGAAATAAATGATTTATTATAAATTATAAAAACTATCATTATTTACTTTTCTTATAAATAAAAACCCCCTGTTTTTTATATTATTAATAAAATCAAGTCCTATATTTTTAAATTCTAATGCCTGTGTTTTTTGTAAATCATAATTACAAAAATGAGTTTGTTGCTTTATAATATCTTTTTTAAAAACATATAATAAAATATTAATAAAATAATGTTCATCGGGACAAATCATATTTTTAAAATATGGTGTTAAATCATTATTAATTAAATCTTTTACGTCATCTTTAACTAAAATCATATTTGGCTGTTGTTTTACAAATTGTTTATAAGAAATATATTTATGAAGTGTTTTATCAAGACTATAATATCTATTTTTCAAATTATTATCAATAAAAGATAAGATTGATTTCTTACTACATTGTATTATTTTTTCTAATGTCTCAAAATTATATAACGGTGCACAATTTTGAGTTAAAAAAATATAATGACTAATTTCTTTGTTTTTTTCTTCTTCAATATTATTATTATATGCTTCTTTTAAAAGCTGTAATGTAGCTTTTACAATAGATATATCACTTTTTGATTTTGTGTTAACTTTATTCTGAATAACATTTATCGGAAATTGATATATATTTTGATTTATTTTATTTTTTGGATGAATATATACTATGTATTTATGTATATCTATATTATTAAAAAAATTATTCCATATTTTAATTGGAATAATATTATTATATGTTAAAAAACAAAAAGCTATCATTAATTGATAAATTATAAAAAAAAATTATTCAAATAACGAATTTTATAAACATTTTTATAAAATATTACATTGTATTTTTTATAATAAGTAATACACCATAAATCCATTTTCTAAAATTATCTCTATTTAAATTAAATCGAGTATGATAATCTATTAATTTATTTCGTGCATTATCATTTGGTATTAGATAAATAAAAGATGATATCATCTTTATAAGTTGTTCTGTCTTAGCAGGTCCTTTTTTAAAATTATTATAAATATAATTAAACAAAAATATTTTTACAACATTCTTATTTAAATGTACATTATTATAATAATTTTTAGATTCTTCATGATTCCATATTTTTTTTTTATGCATTGAATTGACACTATTATGTAAATCAACTGTCATATTAAATAAATTATTATTATTTATATTATTCTCAATATTAAAATTAGGTCCATTTAATTTACTAATATAATGATTTCTACAAATACTACATGGTATAATTGTTTTAAATGATTCAAAAAAAGTTATGTATTTATCTTTGTATTCATTTTTGTATTGTAGTGAAATTTTATGAAATATTTGCCATGTTAATATTTGCCAAGTCAATAAATCAATCATATATATTATTATATCTATATTTTTAAATTAAAGGAGTATAGTAATTATTAATAATATTTGAATTATTATTTATTTCTTTTTTATTGGAAATGGGTACTAATAATGTACAATTTTCTAATAAACAAAAAATATTATTACTTAACATAAAATAATTATTATTTTTAATTTGAATGGATTTTTTATTTTTTAAATTAGTAATTATTAATAATTCATCTATTTTATTTAATAAATAAAGATTATTAATATATACTAATAAATAACTACTATTTATATTTTCTATTTTTAAAGATAAATTATTACTTTTTATAATATTTTCATTATGGAATTTAGAACTAAATAAATTATGAATATTTAAGTCAGATTTTTTTATATCTTTAACATTAATAGTATATGTATTATTATCAAAAAGTATATTTTTTTTATAAAAATTTATATTTTTATTATTTATATTATCATTATTCATAATATTATTATTCATATTATTATTCATATTATTATTCATATTATTATTCATATTATTATTTATATTATTATTCATATTATTATTCATATTATTATTACTAATATTAGTAGTATTAGTACTAATAGTAGTATTATTTGTATTATTTAAAAAATAATTATTAAAATCATTTAATATTGTATCTAAACTGTATAAGTCTTCATCAATATTATTAACTTTTTCAATATCTTTAATAATATTTTTTTTTAATATAATATTTTTATTATTTAAATTATTACTATCTTCTTTAATAGTATTTTCTATAATAATATCTTCTACAATAATATCTTCTTCAATAATATCTTCTTTAATGATACTTTCTAAAATAACAACTTCTTTATTAGTATCATCATCTATAAAATTATTATTATCTTTATTAGAATTAATATTAATTATTTTAATATTTGTATCTGATGATAAATTTATATTTTCATCATTATTAATTAGATTATTAGATAAATTTATATTTTTATTATCAATTTTATGATCATTATTTTCAAAAATATTAATTATTTTTTTAATAGGTTTTTTTTGATTTTTTTTGATTTTTAATTCATCTATTTTTAGTTTTTTATTCACAATACTATTACTTTTTAAATTATCTATAATTATTGAAGTATTTTCTAAAACATCTACATTTATATCTTTTATTATATTATCTTCTATTTTTATAAATGTTGCTACTTGACCTACATGTAAATTTTCTATATTTCCTTTAGATATATCAATAATTTTATCAGACACTTTAATATTTGCTTCTATTGGCAATTTATTAATCAATTCGTTCGGTATATCATTTATCAATTCAATTGTTGCTTCAAAAGTTGCTTCATTTGGTTCATCATTAATTGTTAAACTAGTTAATTGATTAGGCTCTTCAATAGTTGCTTCATTTGGTTCATCATTAGTTAATTCAGTTGTTGCTCCAAAAGTTTCTCCATTTGGTTCATCATTAATTGTTATACTAGTTAATTGATTAGGCTCTTCAATAGTTGCTTCATTTGGTTCATCGTTAGTTAATTCAATTGTTGCTCCATTTAGTACATCATTAGGTTTATTATTAGTCATTTTAATAGTTGCTTCATTTGGTCCATCATTAGTTGCTTCATTTTGAATAATAGTATTTGATATTATATTTTTTTCTTTATCATAAATATTTCCATCATTTAATATTAATTTAAAATTATCATCATTAGTTATTATTTTTTCTGTGGTTAAATAATAAATATTTTTATTATTCATTGTTATAAAATATTTGCTATCTTTTAATAAATAATCAAATTTTAGTTTCATTACTTTTTTTTTTGGTGTAATTTCAATTTTTTCATCAAAAAATAATTCTTTAAAATGTATATTATTTTTATATTCTTCATTTATGCATAAATATAATACGTATTTTTCATCTTTATTTTCAAGTTTTAAGACATTATGTGCTTCTTTATTTTTGTTGATAATAGTTATATCTTTTATAGAATACTTATTCATTATTTTAAAAAAAGAAATTTTTTTAAAAATATAAACTTTAACATTAACTTTAATTATAATTATAATTATAATTATAATAATAATAAATTGTAATAATATTATTATAATTATAATTAGAAATTATATAAAAAATTAGAAAATTAAAGTAATAATATATTTTTTTCAAGTTGTTGAGCTTCAATATTTATATCAGTATTTTCAATAATAGTATTAAATAAATCCCAAGATCTAAATATTACAGATGCTGAAGAACTTTTTCCAATTCTTCCTGCTCTACCTATCAATTGATATAATGTATTTTTTGTACTAATATGTTTCATACTTTCTTCAATATCAATTAAAGTTAAATTAATATTTGTACCATACACAATAGAAGGGTCCGACAAAATAAATTTAAACTTATCTTTATATCTTAAAAATACTTCAATTTCATACATATTCATTGTAGATTGATTATATACACCAATTGAACTTAAAAATAATTTGGCATAAGTATCATCTAAATTTTTAATAATATCATAATCAAATAATATTTTATTGTAATTACTAATTTTATTATGGGTAGAATATCTAGCCAAAAATTCATATGAATTAAATATATGTTTGTTTGAATAGACTATTTTTATAGCACTAAGGGAATCTTGTAATGAATTTATATCATCATCATTTTCATTATCTTTATTATTTTTAATTAATTTTTCAATTTGATTTTTAATAGTCTCAATTTCTTTTTCATAGTTTTTAACTAGATTTTTTAATTTAGGAGAATCCATTAATAATTCATTTGTTAACTCAACTGTATATCGATGAAAATTCTCTTGATTTGATACATGTAATGTATTCTTATCATTATAGAAAAATGAATTCTTCGATAACATATTTTCAAGATTATTCTCATTAATAACATCAATTTTAATTTCTTTAATTAAACTAAAGTAATCTTCGTTATTTGAAACAAATTTAACTAATTCAATACCATAATTTCTTAATGATTCATTTGTTAATAAACCTAAATAATTAAATTTATTTTTTAAATCAAGCTCTTTTGGAAGAATATTTTTTAATTTTGTATACATTTCATATACAATTTTATTTGAATATCCTCTTTGAATAACAGGATGTTTATTTAAAATTTCAATAAATTCTTTTAATTCAGTAATATTTGAAACTTTATGATGAGGTGCTATAATAGAACCTTCAGGACTAATAAAATCACAATTAATATGTTGTTTATTATTCTTAATATAGTAAATAAAATCATCATTATCTAATGAATGATTTAATTTAAACTTATTCAAAATATTTGGAATTTGTTCTTTTTCAGCTAGTGTAGCAGAAACTAAGATAGATATCTTTGGTAAAATAGACATAATTTTTGCTGTAACCATTTCATTTGATGCAGCAAAAGTTTCATCAAAATACGGAATAAACATATCAGGAAATTCTTTTAATAAAATAAGTGCTGAATCTAAATCAGAAATAACCATTTCTGGAATATTTGGAGCATTATCAGGATCTATGATAGGATTATGTAATCCTGAACCATTAATACGCTGACTTTGTAATCTTGTTTCATCTAGATATTGATTCCATTGAATACGCACATCTGGATTAAACCTATTAGGGGCATTTTTTTCATCAATTTTATGTAATTTTGCGCATTTTGGCTTACGCCAATCGGGAAAACAATTTTTATAGGGTCTAAGATCAACAAATTTTATAGTTTGATCATACATATCTGTGTGATATACGGCAAACCAAAATTTAATATCAATATTATGTGTGACACACAAATTTGAGACACTATTTCGTACAATATCATTATAGCAAATATAAAGTAAAGATTTTCTTTTAAAACCTTCCTTTTTTTGATTTGTATTATTGTAATGACTAATTAATTTAGTCAATATTGTACAAATTAATGTTTTACCATTTGCTGGGGGAACCCAGTAAAATAATAATAATGGTTCATCTTTATTAAGAGAATCTAAAATTTTAGTAATTAATTCAATTTGCTCTTCATATAATGTAATAGAATTTATTTTATTTTTATCCCACCAACATGATGAAATTAATTCAAAATGTTTATTAATAAGAAGTTCATAATAATTTTTATCTTTTTTAGAAATAATTTTTTCTAATTTATCTAAAATTTTATAGGATGCTTCTTTTAAATATGTGTCAATTGTATCACTATAATCGTTAATTGCTCTAAATAATGAAATTGCATTATCTAGTAAAATATCAATGTTAATATTATTTACACTATGATTTTTAATAGTAAACAAAGACCAATAAATAATATTTAAAAATGCATCAAATGTTTTATTTTTTTTTAGAGGATAATTATTATTAATAATTAATCGCTTTAAAAGTTCATCAATTTCTTTTTTTTGCTTATCTTCTTCAATACCTTTTTGAATTATTTCTGATTTTGTTAAAGGTTTTTCCTTTTTAACTTTCTTTTTATTTGTTTTATCATCTATTTTAGTTGAATCAATTATATCTTGTATTGATTTAATATCAATAAATTGTTCTAATTTATTATTTTTTAAAAAAATATTAAATTGTCCAATCACTAGATTATTAAAAGACAAAATATTAATACTTGTATCATTAATATTATTATTAATAAATTTTTTAGATGCTTCATTCATTAGTCCGCTGACAATTGGATCATCATCGTGATTCGTGTTTAAAGTTTTCCAATTCAATTTAGCGTCTCCGCTTGTATTTATACCAAAACTACTTTGTTCAGTCATATTATATTAGTTGTAATTAACTTTAAATTACTTAAATTAATATTAAATAAATAATAATTCATTTTTTTAAAAAATTATTAATAATTATTAATAATTATTAATAAATAAATTAATAAATTTATTTATTAAAGAAAATTTTATCATATACTTGTTATTTTTCTAGATTATTTTTTCTAGATTTCTTAGCAGTTTTAGTTGTTTTAGCAGTTTTAGCAGTTTTAGCAGTTTTAGTAGTTTTAGTTGTTTTAGTAGTTTTAGGTTTTTTTATTTCTGCTTCATTAGTTCTTTTTTTAATAGTTTTAGTAGATTTAGTAGCTTTAGGTTTTTTTGTTTTAAGTGCATCTTTCTTTATTTTAGTTGATTTAGGTTTTTTTATTTCAATTACATTAGGCTTTTTTTTAGTAGATTTGGATTTTTCTGTATTATTATTATTATTATTATTATTATTCATAATGTCCTTTATTTGGTTAATTTTTAAAGTAAAAATAGATGGCTTTTGAATAATAGGTGTTTCTTTGAATTTTTTTATTTTAACTGCACCAGTATTATTAATAACTCCAGAAAGTTCTGTTATTTTTTTATTATTTCTTTTTATAATATCAAAATCTACTTTAGATTTTCCATTCATACTTATTTTACGCATCCGTTTTTCAAAAAATAAACTCATTATATTTAATAATTAGAAAAAAAAATAAAATAATTAAATATAAAACTTATTTAAAATTTATATAAAAATTTATATATAAATAATTAGTATGGCAGATATAGTATTAGATAGATTTATATTTAATACTGATAAAACTAATAATAACATTAGTAATTTTATTGAAAATAAAGATGAATATTTTGCTAACATATATAAAGTATTAAGTACAATTCCTGATAATTATATATTACAATATTTTTTTATAATAATAATTGTATATGCTTTTTTTAAAAATAGAGATATTCGACTAAATGAAATTTTTGTTTTTTTAATTTGTTTAGTAATAATTTATATTTTAGCACAGCGAAATTATAATGATTTTTTTAAATTTACAAAAATAAAACATAATGAAATTAAATTTTTAAATAATATAATGTTTGATGGAATTAAAACTATGAAAGGTGAATTTAGTGAATTTAGTGATATTGATACATCAAATTTAAAAAAGTCATATTTATATTATGACCCATTAATTATATCTCTCATGTATAATTTAAAATCGTACATACAATTTAATATTCAATCTTACTCTTCTTGTTTATTTCATATAAATGATTTTTTAAAATTATGTTATCAAGCAAATGATTTAACTAATAACTTAGTAGAAAATTATGAATCATTAATTATTTTAAAAAATAAGTCCTTAAATGAATTATCCACATTAATATATAGCATTCCTACTTCTACAATGACATATAATAAACTACAATCTAGTGTTAATTTATTACATGAATTATTAAATAGACATATTGATGTTGTAAGTAAATTATTTCAAGATAAAGTATCATATGATATTAATAGTGATGCCTATATACCATTAGATATTTTTGAAAAACATAAAGAGACATATATAGCACCAAATGATATGAAATTAAATAATTATCAACCATCATATAATTTATATTAAAATTACTTATTTTTTAGAATTAGATTTAGTTTTAGATTTAGATTTAGATTTAGTTTTAGTTTTAGTTTTAGTTTTATTTTCAGATAATTTATTGTATTTTTTGTTTCCTCCTTGTATTAAACGTTGATCACCAATTTTAACACTTGCAGCCTTTTGTACAGAATTTACATAATCTTGTTTTATTTTTCTAAAAAAATTTTCTACATCATTAATACCAGCATCAACGCTAGCTTGCACACTTGTTACAATACCATCACTAAAATAGGGTATTATACCATTTCCGTGTTGTTTTTTTTTAGAAGTAATTTTCTTTTTGGTACTATTATTTATAGAAATATTTTCTGTAATTTTTTTAGAAGTAATTTTCTTAGAAGTAATTTTCTTTTTTTTAGTATTTTTTATAGAAACATCTTCTATATTTTTGTTATATTTTTTTTTAATAATAATATCGTTCATCTTTATATATAATAATTAATTATATATAAATTTATAAATAATATATAATATTTAATATTTTATTTGTAAATATTTATTTTTAATGTTTAGGCTTAGCTTTAGACTTAGCTTTAGACTTAGTTTTGGATTTAGGTTTAGCTTTAGCTTTAGACTTACCTCCTTTAACAGGAGCAAATACATCACTAAATGCATTATAACCAATGACTGCATCATTTTTAGGGCCTTCTAATAGTTTGGGAGTAGCAGCTTTAGCTAATTGTGAATTTGGTATATAATTTGCTGTTTTATTAAATTGTCTAAACCATTTTTCACCATCTATACCCCAATACATATCAGGTGCATTAGAAGGACCGCGTGAGTTTAGTGTTGATATAAAATCAGAACCATTTCCACCTTTTTTATTTTTATATAATTTTGATTTTTTTTTACCTCCAGTTTGACTTATTTGAGACATTATTGGTACTGGTGCATTTTTAGAAGTATTCATTGGTGCTAACATTCCTACACCTACATCTTTAGGGTCTACTGGACCATACGCACTTTTAGCATTTAATCCAGAATTAAATGGATAATTTGCTAATGGTGCTTTTGGGTCGTAAAATTGAATAGGCATACCAGTTGCTCCCCAACTTTCTTCACCGCCTTTCATATTTTTTTTAGTAGTTTTCTTTTTTTTACCACCATTCATAGAATTTTCTTCTAAACAATTATCTCCTCCTTTCAAATTTTTTTTAGTAGTTTTTTTAGAAGATTTTGATTTCTTACCGCCCATCATATCATGTTCTTCTAAATGGTTTTCGCCACCTTTTAAATTTTTTTTAGTAGTTTTCTTTTTTTTACCACCCATCATCGAACTTTCTTCAGAAGACATCATATTATGTTCAGCACCACCTTTCAGATTTTTTTTAGTAGTTTTCTTTTTATTACCACCCATCATAGAACTTTCTTCAGAAGACATCATATGATGTTCAGCACCACCTTTCACATTTTTTTTAGTAGTTTTCTTTTTCTTACCACCCATCATAGAACTTTCTTCAGAAGACATCATATTATGTTCAGCACCACCTTTCACATTTTTTTTAGTAGTTTTCTTTTTCTTACCACCCATCATAGAACTTTCTTCAGAAGACATCATATTATGTTCAGCACCACCTTTCACATTTTTTTTAGTAGTTTTCTTTTTTTTACCACCCATCATTAAACTTTCTTCAGAATTTGTTTCTAAATCTTCTAAACCTCCTTTCATATTTTTTTTAAAATTAATTTTAACTTTATGAGCATTATTTTTAGAACCACCTGCTGATGTTTTATAACTTATACCAAAATTATCCTTAATTAATTTATCAACAGGAACAGAATAATTTACAGGTTTATATAAATTTTTACCAGGTAAATTAGAAATTAAAGATTTATTACTTCCTCCATATTGCATTGTTGGTCGATTAGTATTAGTGTTAGTGTAATCAGTTGATGGATAACATAATGAACAACCACTTTGAAATGGTTTAAATTCTGGAGCATTATAAGATGAACGAGAATAAGTATTGTCTGTAGATAACATTTATATATTATATAAATATTTTTTATAATTTATTTTTGAAAATAAATATAAAATAAATATAAAATAAATATTTATTTTATATTTATAATAAAAATAATATATTAATCAAATTGAACAATTATACTTACATCATGTTTATTAACTGTTTTTGTAGCACTAATAGATAATTCTGTTCGTTTTCTTCTATTTGAATCACCTTCTGTTTTTTTATATAAATTTCTTAAACTATTATTCATATCATTTTCAATTAAAGCAAAATTTTCTATAATATAATTTATAATATTTGTTTCAATTGCCC
>Ga0209702_10005027_pt1 | contig 18478 bp, 12 predicted proteins | sample FRY01_FD_187210 | JGI IMG/M metagenome (GOLD analysis project Ga0209702, IMG submission 187210) | Freshwater microbial communities from Lake Fryxell liftoff mats and glacier meltwater in Antarctica - FRY-01 (SPAdes) (version 2) | ecosystem: Environmental > Aquatic > Freshwater > Ice > Glacier...
GGCTCGACCCGCAGTGGCGATGCTTCTTCGATGATGGAACGATTCTGGATCTGCGCGATGGTGTTGACGCGATGGCCAACGCGATGGATCTGCAATTTCCTGGGCAGGGCGTTGGCAAGGGATGGCGTGATTTTCTCTCGTATAGCCGGCGCATGTTCAACTTGAGCGAGAAGGTTTTCTTTTACCGCGACCTCGAAGGCGTGATGGATCTCATGCGCCGTTCGCCGATGAGCGAGCCTGGGCTGCTGAAGGCCGTGCTGGGCATGCGGCCGTACGCAACGGTTGGTAGCACGGTGCACAAGCATGTTGCAGAGCCGCACCTGGCGCAGTTGTGCGAACATTTTCTTCAGTATGTCGGATCAAGTCCATTTCTCTCGCCTGCGATTCTGTCGCTGATCGCTGCGGCGCAAGTCGATCATGGCTGTTGGTATTCGATGGGTGGCACGCGGTCGGTCGCGCGCGCGCTTGAGCGCATCCTGCGGGAAGAGCGCGCGACGATTCTGACTGGACGAGGAGTCCGGCGCATTCTGCAAGATGGTGGTCGTGCGGTTGGTGTCGAATTGGAAGATGGCGAGAAAATCTCGGCGGACATCGTGGTCTCGAACTGCGATGTTCAGCGCACCTATCGAGATCTCATCGGCGGCGCCAAGGGTGTCAAGGCGCAGCGTGCGATCGCATCGAAGTACAAGCCAGCGTGTAGTGGGGTGGTTCTCTATCTCGGCCTCAACCGGCAATACGATCATCTGCTGCATCACGATTTTCTTTTTAGTGGCAATTCACAGCAGGAATTCGAGGATATTTATCAGCGTGGCATTCCAGCGCGCGATCCTTCTATATATATATGCGTGCCAAGTCGAACGGATCCAACGCAGGCGCCGCCTGGTGGCGAGGCGCTGTATGCGCTGATCCATACCGCTCACTTGCGAGAGGGCCAGCGCTGGGAGGGGCCAGGAGGAATTCTCGAGCAATATCGTCCAGTGGTCATCGAGAAATTGAAGCGTTGCGGCATGAGCGACTTGGAGAAGCACATTGTTGTCGAGCGGCATCTCACGCCGCAGTCGATTGAGCGGATGTACAACGCGGAAGGCGGCGCGATTTACGGATTGGCTTCGCACGGTCGATTGAAGGGCGGATTCAAGCCGCGCAATCGAAGTCGTGTGTTGCGTGGGCTGTATATCGCTGGTGGAAGCGCCAATCCGGGGCCGGGAGTGCCGATGGTGTTGATGAGCGGCGTCACTGCGGCGCGGTCGGCATGCGAGGATTTGTCGATTCCATTGCAAGGGCAAGTGGAAGCAGGAAACGAGAAATGCCTGAACGCAGCGATGAAGAACTAATTCTCCCTGCGAAGTGGAGCGCGCGTGTGATCGACTGGTTCTATTGGTATGTGCGCCGTCTCTTGGCGAAGAAGTTCTTTGCCGTGCGCATGGAGCGATCGAGTGTCGCCGTGGCGCAGCAACTCAATGTGGGCGCTCAGCCAGTGATGATCGTCATGAACCACTGCGCATGGTGGGACGCGATTGTCTTTGTCTTCTTGCGTGGGGCTTTTTGTGCTTCGCGCAGGGTGATTGCTCCGATGGATCGTGCGCAATTGAAGCAGTTTGCGATCTTTCGCCGGCTTGGAGTCTTCGGCATCGATCCCGAAAATCCGCGCAGTCTTCCGGCGATGGTGCAGTATGTGCAGAGCGAAATGCGCGGCGACTCTCGGCCTGTGATCATGTTGACACCGCAGGGGAGATTTTCGGATGCGCGATTGCCTATTGTGGTGCGTCCCGGCGCAGCGGTCTTGGCGTCGAAGATCGCGGATATCCGAGTGGTATCGGTCGCCGTGGAATATGGATTCTGGATCGACGCGCGACCAGAGATTTTCCTGCGAGTGCGCGATGTGCCAAATCCAAGCGAGCCATCAACCGCTGGTTGGCAGCGTGTGATTGTCGCTTCGATGCAAAGCAATTCCCATGAACTTGCGGCGTCGGTCGCGACCCGCGACGAGAAATTGTTCGAGTGCATGATGGGCGGAACAAAGTCGAAGATCAATCCGGTGTATGACCTCTGGCTGCGCATCACGGGTCGACGAGGATCGATCGACTTGTCGATGCGAACACCGCAGGTCGATCGTGCGTCGCGGGAGCGCGCGCCATGAGCGCCGTGAGTGCCGTCAGCACCATCAGCATCATGACGATCGTCATGTGTTGCGCCCTCGGTTCATGCGCTCTTGCGGCAGTGATGGGATTTGTGAATCTGCTGCGATACCGAGCATTTGATTGCACGGCGCCCGTCGCGCAAGAGGTCAGCGGCGAAAGACCGCGCATTTCAGTGTGCATTCCAGCTCGCAACGAGCAATCGAATATCGCGGAGTGTGTTGGATGTGCCCTCGCCAACGAAGGCGTTGATGTGGAAGTGCTCGTTTATGACGATGATTCGACGGACGGCACGCCGCGCATTTTGGCGGGGCTGGTGGAGCGCGATGCACGCGTGCGGCGAGTCGATACACAAACACTGCCGATGGACTGGAATGGAAAGCAGTGGGGTTGCGAGAGAATGGGACAGGTGGCGCGTGGTGAGTGGTTGCTCTTCACCGATGCCGATGTGCGGCTTGATGCAACATGTTTGCGTACAACTTGGCTTGCTGCACGCGCGGCGAAATGCGAGCTCATCTCGACCGTGCCACGGCAGATCACGGGCAGTTGGATGGAGGATGCGATCATTCCACTCATTCACTTTGTGTTGCTTTCCTATCTTCCAATCGGTGCGATGCGCGCCACAACTCGCCCAGCCGCGAGCGCGGGGTGCGGGCAGTTTCTGTTCGTGCGTCGCACGACCTGGCAACGCGCAGGTGGCCACGCATCATTCGCGCAGTCCATGCACGACGGCATCAAATTGCCGCGAGCCGTCCGCAAAGTTGGAGGTCGAACAGATCTGTTCGACGGCACCGACATCGTTTCGTGTCGGATGTATCGCGGAGCGGGGCAGGTTTGGCGCGGCTTCACCAAGAACGCATTCGAGGGTCTTGGATCAATCGGATTGCTCTGCTTCATCACAGCACTTCATCTCGTGGGACATGTGCTGCCGTGGGCATGGATCGTTTGGGCTGCATTCACTGGTGAATTGCGCACATTAACGACCGCTCTGGCGCTCGCCGCGATTGGTGTGGCATGCATTCAGCGCATCGTCTTCGCCATTCGCTTTGGTCAGTCCGCTCGCTCCGTCATGTTGCATCCTGTTGGCATCTTGCTGTTGACACTCATCCAGTGGCACAGTTTGTGGCTGGCGAAGACTGGACGGCGATCATGGAAGGGGCGCGGTTCGAGTGCGCGCACCGCGGCGATATCGCCTACTTGATCGCCTTGGCGATCGCGGCGGGCGAGCCGTTCTTGGGCGGCGCAGGAATCGCAGTCTGCATCAGCACCATCTGTTGATATTTTTCGCTGCTGCTCATGAGTTCAGTGTGCGTGCCAGCCGCCGTGATTTCGCCGCGCTCCAGCACGAGAATGAGATCAGCATGCTGAATCGTGCTGAGCCGATGGGCGATGACGAATGTTGTGCGTTCGTGCACCAGAGTGAAAAGCGCAGACTGAATGAGTCGCTCGCTCTGTGAATCAAGACTGCTCGTGGCTTCGTCGAGAATCAAGATGCGTGGATCGGCCAGTATGGCGCGGGCAATCGCCAACCGCTGTCGTTGGCCTCCCGAGAGTCGCACACCTCTCTCGCCAATCGCAGTGGCATATCCCTTGGGCAGTTGCTCGATGAATTCCGCAGCGTTGGCGAGTTCGGCCGCACGGCGCACGAGTGTGTCCGGTGCGTCGCGGTCTCCATAGCGAATGTTGTCGCTGATTGTTCCATCGAAGAGGAAGACATCCTGTTCAACAATTCCAAGCACACGGCGCCATGAATCGAGTTGCGTGTCGCGTAAATCTCGTCCATCAACCTGAATCGATCCAGTGGTGGGGTCGAAGAATCGAGCGATGAGATTGCACAGCGTTGTCTTGCCGCTGCCAGATGGTCCAACGAGGGCGATCGTTTGTCCAGGCTTGGCGGTGAACGAAATGTTGCGCAGAACATCGACCTCGGTGCCGGGATAGCGATACCCAACTCCATCGAGACGCACTTCGCCTTCGATAGATTTCTTGGCAATGCGCACGGCATCGGGTCGATCAGGCATCTCCGTCGATTCGGCGAGCAGATCGAGAATGCGATCCAAGCCAGCGAGATTGGTTTGGAATGCCGTCGCACTCGCGGCGAGCATTTGAATTGGAATGAGCAGCATCATCACATAGGTCAGGAAGAGCACCAAGTCGCCAGGAGTGAGCGAACCGTTCAAGACTTGCGTGCCGCCATACCAGAGCAGGGCCGCGGATGCGATCGGAATGAAAAGCGCCCACGCCAGATCGACTCCGCGCGACCACCACCAGACGAGCAGTTCTTGCCGAGACATCAGATGACCACCACTGGTGTAACGCAAAGATTCGGTGCGCGCTCTGGCAAAGCCACGGACGATGCGCATGCCGCCGAAAACTTCCGTCGCATGCGCGTCGATTGAATCGCGGGTCACTTTGATGTCGCGAAAGATCGGGCGAATTCTGCCGATCCATGTGCGATGGGTCAGGATGATCACTGGAAGAACGACCAGCGCACCGATGAGCAGTCGCCAATCGGTGATCGCCAGCACGATCAAACTGCCCAGCAACTGAATGACCGCGCGCCACGGGTTGTAGAGCATGCTGAAGACAAGGTCGCCGACACCACCCGCATCTTCGCGCAGCGTCGAGACGAGTCCACCAGTACGAATTTGCTGGACGCGAGAGAGAGGCAGGCGCATTGCATGTGCGAAGACCAATCTTCGCACTCGGTTCTGCACGGATTTCACAGTGCGCGTGGCGAGCCATCTTCCAACGATGCCCGCGATCACCGCGACGAACGACAACGCGACGATCCCGATCGCCAATGCGGCCAAGATCGACTGGGGGCTCGATGCGATTTGCGACCCGTCGGGGATCCAGCGCAAGACCGATGCTGGCAGCGGCCGACCAGCAAAGACATTGTCGATTGCGATCTTCGTCGCCGCTGGAGGGAAGAGTTCCAGCCCCGAGGCGATTGTCGCGCAGAACAACGCAGTGACGACTGCTGTTTTATCGCGGCGAACAAAGGCGAAGAACGCCCACAATAACGGACCGATCGGGCGATTTCGTTTGGCGCTGACTTCGGTGCCTTGGCGTGAAATAATCGTTCTCTCGGAGCGTCGCTTGCGACGGTGCTCGGCGGCATCGATCACATATTGGTCGTATCGGCGTCGACTTGTCCACACTGGCATTGCTCGATGGTAGGGAGTTACCATCGAACGATGAACAAACTCTCTCGTATTGTCTTGGTCGCACTCGCGTTGATCGTGACGGTTGGATTTGGCGCGTCGCAAGTTAGGTCGCAAGTTGCGACGCAACCGGCGTCGCACGCTTCGTCGCAAGCTTCGTCGCAAGCTTCGTCGCAAGTTGCATCCAAACCCACACAGTCGACACCGCGAGGTGACGCGGACAGCGGCAGTGCCAAAAGTCCCAAGGCCAAACGCGGTCCTGGCTTGCGATATGGAATTGCCGATGCGCCCAAGAAAACTCGAGCGATTCGCTTGGCGGCTTACAATGTTCAGAATCTCTGCGACCATGTGGATGATCCGAATCTGAGCGGTGAGTGGGACGACATGAAACTCGCCGTTACGGAAGACAGAGCGCAGGCGCTTGCGAAAGTCATTCGTCGACTCGATGCGGATGTGCTGTTTCTCCAAGAGGTGGAATCACAAGAGGCGCTGACTTGGTTCCGCGACACATACATCAAGGACATGGGTTACACATACCTCGCAAGCTTGGACGCGGGCTATTACCGCGGCATCGAGCAGTCCGTGCTTTCGCGCTTTCCCATCAAGAATGCGCGCGTTTTCTTGGATGCGAAATTGGGGACCGCAGGTGGAAGTGAGCTGAGTGCGGACGACACGAAAGAGCTACAAAACAAGCCCGACGCAGCGGTCACGCCCGCGCCCGCGCAGAACAAGGCGCCAGAGGATGCAACCAAATTCCAGCGCAGTCCGCTGGCTGTCGATATCGAGTTGCCAGATGGTTATGTCTTGAGTGCATATGCAATTCATCACAAGGCTGGCGGCGTAAAGTTTGAGGAACACCGCAAGGCGGAAGCTGCGAAAATCATCGAGTTTGTAAAGGCCGATCTGGCGAAGAATCCAGACGCGAACATCGTGATCCTTGGTGATTTCAATTCGACGCCGCTCTCTCAGTGTCGCAAGATGTACAAGGATGCGGGATGGCTCAACGGCTATGACTATCGACCGCAGGAAGACATCACCAAGGATCGCAATAAATCGCTTCCCCAGGCCGAGCGCGATGCACTTCGAGAGCAATACACAACACACGAGTCGGGCAGACCAATCGATTACATCATCATCTCCAAAGGATTCGCCAATGAGATCGTTCCCGGTTCATACTTCGTCTTGTCTTCACTGCATCCCGGCGATGCGTATGACTGGAAAAAGGATAAGCCGCCAGCCGGATATGCCAGCGATCACTATCCGATTGCGATTGAATTTACGCCCAAGGATGCGAAGCCAAAGGCCGCTAAGACCAACGATGCGAAGCCAAACGATGCACAGCCCAAGGAATCTGCGCCAGCAGATGCCAGTTGAGATGGTGTTGCAGATGTGAAATTCAGGCTTGAGAATCAGCCAAAAGACGAATCACCTCGGTGACATCCTTGTCGCCGCGTCCAGAGACATTGATGACCAAGATTGATTCGCGTGGCATGCTTCGAGCCGTTTCAATTGCGGCGTAAACCGCATGGGCCGTTTCGAGTGCAGGAATAATTCCTTCTTGTCGAGCAAGCAACTGGAAAGCCTCAAGAGCCTGTGCATCCGTCACGGTGCGGTACTGCACTCGATTGGTATCGCGCCAATACGAATGTTCAGGACCAACTCCCGGATAGTCCAATCCGGCGCTGCATGAATGGACATCGGCCGTTTGTCCATCAGCAGTCTGCAAGACATAGGAGTATGAGCCGTGCAAGACACCCGGCTTTCCCAAACTGAGCGGAGCCGCGTGATCGCCCGGTGAATTGCCGCGTCCGCCCGCTTCGACGCCGATGAGTTCAACCGACGCATCGGCGATGAATGGCGCGAAGATGCCGGCCGCATTGGATCCACCGCCAACGCAAGCGACGATCGTGTCTGGAAGTCGGCCGAAGCGTTCGATGCACTGCGCTCGGCACTCGCATCCAATGACGCTCTGAAAGTCGCGGACGATAGTGGGGAATGGATGCGGTCCAACCACACTGCCAATGATGTAGTGCGTCTCGCCGACCGAACCCATCCAGTCGCGCATCGCTTCATTGGTCGCATCTTTGAGTGTGCGTGAACCCGAGTTGACTTCGATCACTTTCGCGCCGAGCAGTTGCATCCGAAAAACATTGAGCGATTGTCTGCGAATGTCTTCCGATCCCATGTAAATCTCGCATGGAAGACCGTAATGTGCGCATGCCGTCGCGGTGGCCACGCCATGCTGTCCAGCTCCAGTTTCAGCGATGATGCGCTTCTTGCCCATGCGCTTGGCCAGCAAGCCTTGACCAATCGTGTTGTTGATCTTGTGCGCGCCAGTGTGAGCAAGGTCTTCGCGTTTGAGCAGAATGCGAGCACCGCCAGCGAATCGCGTCAACCTCACTGCTTCGGTGAGTGGTGTTGCACGCCCAACAAAATGTTTAAGAAGATCTGCGACCTCGGCTCGAAAGAGAGGATCGGCACGCGCCGCGATGTATGCGCTCTCGAGTTCACTCAGCGCATGCACCAGCGTTTCGGGCACATAGCTGCCACCGTAGACACCAAACCGATCTGGGATAGTTGTCGCAACTTGGGTCATAGTCAGCGGGGTGGTGGTTGAGGCGTTTCGTTGGCGTCAGCATCATCGGCATCGATCGCCTCCGCGTCGTCAAGCATTTCGGGGTCGACGGCATTCTTGGGATGGCGATTGAAATAATGTTGTACTGGTCCCCACATCGCATAGGCGCAGAAGGTGATCGCCAGGGCGACTTGGAACCACCAGACCGAAAACGCGATGGGCAACATCATCCAAGCAACGAATGCGAATGTTTGCCGACCTCGCAAGTATCTGTTGATGACATGCACATATGGCAAGCGAGAAATCATCGCCGCGGAGACGAGCATTGTGGCCAGCGGGAGCAGTAGTGCGGATGTGCGTTCAAATCCACTGGACGGCGCCTCGTGAAATTGAATGACGACCAAGTGTTGATGTAAGAGAGTGAGGCTCGCGATCGCTCCTGCGGCGCCAGGTGACGGCAATCCGCGGAAATATCGGTGATCCACTTCGTTGGTCGATGGAACTTCGGCATTGAAGCGCGCGAGTCGAAGCGCAGTGCAGCAAATATAAAACGCGGCAACTCCCCACATGATCTTGCCATATACGCCTTCGGCATCTGGCCCAAGAATTCCCGTGTAATGGTCGGGGCCGCCGTAGTAATAACTCACCAGTCGCAAGACCATGAATGCGGGTGCGACTCCAAAGGTGACCATGTCGGCCATCGAGTCGAGTTGCGCTCCAAATTCGCTCGCCGACTTGGTCAATCGCGCCGCGAATCCGTCGAATCCATCAAAGAGCATTCCCAGAAAGACCAGCGCGCCGGCAATGGTCAGCGTGCTCCAGCCCATCACATTGCTTGGCCCAATCGGTTTGCTCGCGTAATGGATGGCGGCAAAACCGCAGATGAGATTTCCAAGTGTCAGAAGCGTGGGCAGCACAGCGATTGTCATGAGCCTTCGCCGATGCTTCTTGGTATGCAACTGAGTTGGTGGGATGGACGGTGTGGTGATCATCGCGGTTGAGTTGGCGCTGCCGAGTCTACGGTGGCATCTCGATCGGCAAAGAAATAGCGAGATGAAATGAGCGGAATGATCACGATACAAGTTCGAAGTGGCAGCGGATCTGTCGAATCGGTGGGGCGAGTCATCAATAGTTCACCCAGCGTCGGCGGCGCGGTGACGGGCGGACCAGGCAGAGGCGCATGGGTCGATGAATCTCGAGCGGTCTTGGGTGCAACTGCTGTGATCAAGAGTGTGCTGCCGCGTTCGAGGGAGAGAAAGAATCCCGCCGATGGGAAGGCCTCGCGAAGAGTCGACCGCGCTCCGGGCACTTCGCCGCCAGGCAGAAACGATGTAAGAATTTCAATGTCCGTCACCGCGCCAGCTTCGAGCGCGACCGTCCAGCCGCGCAGAAGAAGTTGCAGAGAACCATCCTTGAATCGATTCGTTGATCCATCAACGACCGCAGCGACCGTGCCACGAACTCGGTATGAGCTGAGCTGATTCCATGTCGTGGCTTGTCCAAGCCACGATCGAACGCTCGAATAGGTGCCGCCGAGTTCTTCAAGGGCTCGAGGAAGATCGATCAGTTGAATCTGCGCAACGACGACACCATTGTTTGCTAGTCGCTTTTGCACATCAATCGAAAGTCCGCTTGGAGGGTGTTTGGAAAAGAAGGTTGAGATGACCGATGGCTTGTCGGGGACTTGCCAACGCAAGATCGCAACGCCATCGCTCGATCCATCATCAACGGGCAGCACAATGCTCGACATCGGAGTGCTTGAAGTGACGGTCGTGTCTGGTGCTGTGGATGATTGCGGGTCTTCCCAGTCTGGCCTTGATGCAGTCGATGGGTTGGACGAGCGCGCATTCGATCGCGACGAATCTGCTGGTGCGGCGCAACCCGCCGCGAGGGCGAGTGCGACAATTCCGGCGCAGAAAAGTGCGTTGGCATTCATGTGGACGAGTTGGATGGAATGTCGTTGATGCGGTCAATCAATCGTCGAATGAGACCGAAGTACTTGCGATTATGCACAAACCAAAGGCGCGGAGTGCCGTCGGGTGCGTCATCGCCTTCGAGCTGATTACCCTGAGAAAAACCGCCGCTGGCCAGCACATCCTTGAATTCAAGCGCCAATGTGGCGCAGGCATCGGCTGGCAACGGCGCGTCGAGTCGGATGACGAATCGATCATCGACATAGCGGCTCGATTGATAGCGGCGGTAAAACTTCGTCACGATGTTGGCCGCATCCGCCGGCGACGCTGCGATGCGGTACAGATCTTCATCCTCGGTGCTCACCCAACCGAGGTCATGCATGCACTCACGGACGAAGCGCTGCCACGAATTCCAATATTCGCCACGCTTGCCATCTTGTGTCATCCCTTCGACCAAAACGATTGGCACGATGGCGTTGCGTCCGCACTGTACGAGGGTCAATGCTTCGAACAATTCATCTTGCGTTCCGTAACCGCCGGGGAATGCGGCGACCGCATCAGCGTTACCCATGAACGCCAACTTGCGCGTGAAGTAGTAGCGGAACTTCAGCAGTTTTGGATCATTGGCAATCACTGGATTGGGTTTGTCCTCAAAGGGCAGGCGAATCGACAAGCCGAAAGATTGCTCGGGGGTCGGTCCCTCAATGCCGGCTTGCATGATGCCAGGGCCCGCGCCGGTGATCGCCATCCATCCGCGCGTCGCGAGCAACTTGGAAAATTCAAATGCGGCGGCATAATCCGGATGGTCGCGTGGAGTGCGCGCACTGCCAAAGATCGCAATCTTGCGCAGGGTGCGATACCGATTAAACATAGTGAATCCAGCGCGCATTTCGCGCAGTGCTTGCCGGACCAGACGCAACTCGCCGGTGGTCAAGTCGTCGTCGAAGAGTCGCAGCGAAGTCGCCACCATTTCACACACGAGCAGTCGACGGCGCTGATAATCCGCAGCATCTTGACGCGCTGGTGCTGCAAGGTCAACGATGGAATCAATCGCATCACGCATATGCGGCGCGATGCGCAGGTTCTTGTCGCTCATGGTGCTTTGCTCGCAATGGGTTGGGGTGTGAGGGCGGGATCTGGTGTGGGCGTGGGCGTGAGAGTGGGCATCGGCATCGGCATCGGCATCGGCGGCAACTTCGGCGGATCCGTCAAGAAAGGGATCGGCGCAATTTTTGCTTGGGGATCGGAGATGGTTCCTCGGACATCGATTTTGAAGAGCGTGTTGGTGACGCCACTGACAAGGTCACTCAACAGTGGAACTTCACCGCTGGTGCGCAGCCGCAGCGCAAGCTCTTGGTTTGGAATGTTGAGTGAACCCTCGCCCAACAACGAGAGCCCTGGGCATTGCAGTTCGAATCGTTGGAACTGCAATTGATCCTGATTAATTGTGAAGTCCGCATAAGCGTGCTGCAGGATTGGATTGAGCGTGAGATGCAACTGCGACAATTGCAGCAGGGCGATGCCAATTGGCAACTCGGCCAGTTCCGCTTTGCGAATTGAGATGCTGCCGCGTCCGAGGCGATGGTCGTTTTCACCGCGGTTTCCTTGAAATTCTAGGCGCCCCTCGACCAGCCCTGGATCTTCGATCGACTCGCTGGCTGTTCCCATGATCGGGACCATCGATCCAGCCAAGAGCGTCAGAGGAGCGTCTGCAACGCCGATGTCAACGGCGTATTGAAAAGGTTCAACGGTATCGAAGTGCGCATCGGCGGTGATCGTTCCCGCTCCAATCGATCCATGAAATGATTTGATGCGAAGTTTGGATGAGTCGGCAGTCTTGGAAAGTTGGAGGCTGGCACCCTCGATCTGTCGCTGCCCGATCAACATTCTCGCGTCGGTCACCTGTGAGTCAAAGGATGTCATGTTCGCGTCCGTTTGGATATGCAACTGCATATGCGCATTGATGTTTGAAATCCGCGGTGTGGTGCTGAAGTTCGCGCCATACATCTGCACATCCGAATCGACATCGAGCTGAATGAGTTCGCTGGGTCGACTGATGCGCAGGCGTGTTTGAGAGTTGAGGATATCCCTGCATTCGAATCCCATCGCGGTCAGCGGATCTTGCGCCACTCGCGGTAACGCACCGATCACCAAATTTCCAGTGCCGATCGCGCTCAGGTTCACAGCGAACTCGCCGTTGTCGATCAAGCCTTGATCATTCGAGGAAAGCCATCCATTGGCTTGGATCGATCCACCAGGGAAACGAGCCTCGAACGGCGCAACTTGCAGTTTTCCCCCGCGAGCATGCACTTCGGCTGGCGATTGAAACACAAGATCCAAGCGCGCTTGGGAAGAGCCCAGTGAAAGTTGATGGACGAAAGCGTCGAGGCTGAACGATGCGTCCGCGTGTGTTGGACTCTTTGAGTAACCCACCGTCGCGTCATAGCGGCCTTCGGGTTGAAACTCGTTGAGAAACGACGCCATGCCGTGTGCGCCGATGCGCTCGACGATCTCGCCAATGATCGGCCCGTGGATCAATCCGTTTTCAATTGTGCCTTGCAGGTCGAGCGTGCCAGAATCTGCGCCGTATCTTCCCTCGACGCAGATTGTTGCTGGAGATCCACCGAGCGCGCCAAGTGTTCCCGAGAGGGCATCGCAGTGAAAGTGTTTGTCTTTAATGGTGACTGTGCCAGAACTGAAATCTGCACGAACCTGGCCGCCGGGCAATGTCAATGCAAACATCTTTGGAGCGACGGTTACAAATGTCGATGAAGCGCCGCCGCCTAGCGGAGTGTTCACGACGATGTCCGCGTCGAATCGACCGATTGGTTGATAGCGCTGCCAGAGTTCGGTCGCTTTGCTCTTTTCCTCAAAGGGCACAAGATTGAGCGCATAATCCGCCAGCTCAATTTGTTTCAGTCCAACTGCGACATTGGTTGATGTTCCGTCGAGGGAGATCGTTCCGCTTGCATTGATTTGTCCATCGCGGCGAAAGCCCTTGAAAGACTCAATGTGCAGTTGATCGTGCGAGATATGAAAGACACCCACACAATCGTCGAGTCCGAACCCGGCCGGCCAAAAGAGTCCAGTGCTTGTCAGGATGTTCTCAGTCGGAATCGTCGGCTGAATTGTTCCATCCTTGAATTGGATGTCACATGAGAAATCCAATGTGTCGTCGGGCAGCGTCATGATCTTTCCGTCGATGGAAATCTGACCGCGCGGGTTGAGCTGAGAGAGAATCGTCCCGCCTGCGGAAAGGGTTTGCCCAGGCCAGCCATCGATGTCCTCGTGGGGTCCTGGCGGAATTGCAGAATAGAAAAGCGGCCCGAGTTGCTCGTTGCGGAGAGAGAATTCAAGCGATGGACGCGCATCGAGACGACCATTGTGCTTGCGCAGATCGACCGAACCCTTCATCGTGCCCTCGATACCGTTCAATGATGTGAACCGAATTCCGTCACCCAACTCGATTCCATTCTTGCGCAATTGAATCTTGCCATCGTGCGCTCGAATTGGATATGGAAACTGTGAACACAGGATGTCGGCGTCGAGCAATGTGATCAGACCAGTCACGGTCGCACTGCCGCTCGTTCCCTTGGGGCGAAAAACTCTCAGGTCCAACTTGGCATGACCGCCTGGCGTGAATGCGCCCTGATCGATGTGGCGCCTCAATCGACCGGCGGTCGTAGCGAGCAGGTCAATTTCTGCTGGTTGTGTCGCTGGATCGGAAGTCAGCCGTGTGAGCAGTTCGGTGGCCGCTGATACATCGATCTCCATCTGCTTGATTTGCGCCTTATCAAAGAGGATGCCAGCTTCCTGAAGTGATTTGAATCCATCGTGCCAGAACAGGCTGCTGAGCAATTCTCCATCTGCGCCTGTAAAACTATTCATCAGAGCCGTGTCGATTGGTAACGACGCGGCGGTGATCTTCAGATCGACTCCCGCAGTGGCGCCCATGTCGACGACATCGCCAACGATCAAGACATGCGCGCCTTCAGAGCCGAAGCCTTGCAAGCTGGCAATGTGTGCGTCGGAATTTGTGAATGTGATATTTGAAGTCACACTGTGAATTTGGTATGGAAAGTCGTCAAACGCACCGGTGCCTTCCTCGATGATGAGCGCACCTTGAATTTCGATCGGTTGCGCAACAAGTTCTCCATTCTCGGTGGTGATTGGTGGGAGCCGAGACGCGGTCATCTTGGCGGAAGCCTTCACAGTTTGCAGGGTGTACACCTTGAAGATGTTGGCAATCTGTTGGGGAATTTCGATCGCAGACTTTGCTCCGTCACGACCGATTTCAATATTCTTAACATTGATTTGGAGTTGAAAGCCCGCGAAGTCCTGCACTTTCTTGGCCCACTCCGTGCGCTGGTCCCAGTCAAAGTCCTTGTGCATCAGTTGTCCAAAGTCCAATTCAAGCGATGCCGTCACTGGGACGATCGCAAGGCGATCATCGGTCGAGCTATTGCCCAGATCAAAGTCAAGATCGAGAAATTTCATCGTTGTTCCATCCAACTCGATCTTTCCTGAATGCAGTTTGATTCTTGTCTGGCCCTCAGCGGCGCTCGTCTTGCCGGCTTCATATCGCACGAGGTTGCCAGAGATATCGATCGGTAAAGTGGCTTGAACGGCGGCGACATCCACCATGCCGCGAAGCGGATGGTTGGGTGCCCAAGAAAGCGTTGCAGCCCGAATCGTCCCCGATGCATCGGCGTTTCTCACACTTCTGCGCAGCGCGCGCGGCAGGACGACCGCAAGCCGTTCGCTGACTTTGAGCCCATCGGCTGATATGTGAAAAGCGAGTGTCGATTGATTCCACGATCCATCCACATGAATCTCGCCATCGGTTTGTTGTATCGAGAGAATCGATTGTGTCGCATCGGTGCTTGATGGTCGAAGCTCGCCCGTCGCAGTCCAACTCATGAGTTCAGTTGCGACATTACCGCCAACTTGTTGTAAAGAGATGACTGCATTGGCGATCTTGGCTCGTTCGATGATCACCGGACTTTGAGTGGCGGCTTGCCGATCGATTCGCAGCAGCCTCTCAAAGTTGTATGTGTCATGAGTAGCGGTGTCGTTCACGATGTTGATCTTGACCTGATCGGCTTCGACATTGCGAATCGTCGTCACTCCCCACACGAGCGATACGACATCGATCTCAAATCGGACTTGATCGATGTTGAGAATCTCCTCGCCCGGTCCAACCCAATCGGGCACCAAGAAGCGCAGACCTGTGATCTTGGCTTTGCCCCAGCCAGTCCACGCAAATGATTGAATCTCGGCCGTGCCTCCGACGGTGTCACCGAGCCGCCGCGCAATCAGCGAGCCCATGATGCGGGGGTTGAGCAGCAGCATCGTCGCGGTCGTCGCGAGTAACAACACGGCCACGCCGAGGGCGAGCGCTGTGCGACCCCATTGGCGGCGCAATCGAGTCGTCGTTGTCTTTGCCAGCGTGTTCTTGGTTGGATCGGGGTCGACTTCCATGGTTGCTCGCCGATGGTAATACTCAATGCATGGATGCTGTCATCCCTCATTCGCTGCTTGGACTTCTCATCCTCGTTGGAGTGGTGGGGGTGTTTGTATTGCTCCTCATGCTGATGGTGAATGCTCTGGTGATGAGGCGCGTGAAAGCTGGGTCATTGGGCACGAAGAAGCCCACGGATTCTGATGATCGTCAGCAGGCGTGGCGCGAGGCTGGTCGGCGAGCGATCACGCCGTCGTCGAGTGAGATCGAGGGACAGTTCGGTTCAACGGATAAGGGGCCACCGGCCGAGGATAAATCATGAGCGCTGACACGAAACAATCATGCAGACCTCGAACACTCGTCACGGGCGCGGCGGTGCGTGTTGGGCGCGCAACGGCTGAGGAATTCGCTCGGCGCGGTCATGATGTGGTGCTTGCCGTTCGCGCACGCACCACCATCGCTGAGGCATCGGTCGAACTTGTTCGCAAAGCGGCGCATGACGCGGGTTATCACGATGCGAAGATCGAATTGGCCGAGGCAAATTTTGACGATCCCGATGCGGTCGTTGCAATGGCGAGCAAGATCGCGATGCATCCACTCGATGTCGTCGTGCACTGCGCCAGTCGTTACGACGCTCGTGCCATCGGCCAGATCGACGCGGAACATGCGCTGTCACATTTTCGCATCAACGCACTCGCGCCGCTGCTCTTGACCCAGAGCCTCGCGCCTCGACTCGCACAGAGCGCATTGCCAAATGGAGGCGCCGTCGTGTGCTTCACAGATATGCATGCCAGCGGCAGGATTTACGCGAAATACGCCTCATATTTTGCTTCGAAGGGCGCGCTGAATCTCTTGGTGGAATCGCTCGCTGTCGAACTCGCGCCGTCGATCAGAGTGAATGGCATTGCGCCAGGAGTTGTCGAGTGGCCCGTGAATTCCGATGTGAATTTCCAGGCGCGTTACATCGAGCGGACGCCGATGAAGCGTGCGGGCACCGCTCTTGAAGCGGCCAAGTGTGCGGCGTGGCTTGCGCTCGATGCATCGTTCATCACTGGAACGATTGTCTATCTCGACGGCGGCCGTCGGTTGGCGACATAGCTGGGGCACACATGAATGAAGGGTTTTGACTTCACGCCGCGCGTCGCACGCGTCGCGTCGCACGCCTCGCGTCGCACGCCGTGCGCGTCGCGTCGCGTCGCGTCGTGCGCCGCACGCCTCGCCACAATCTCACTGCTGTGGCGCAACAACTTTCAGGCGATCGTCGTCGGTCCAACCTCGTTGACGAGCGACCTGTCGCCATGTGGATGCCTGAACGAGGTCGCCTGCATTTGTCCAGCGCCGCGCGGCATCGGCCGCTGCGTCGGCGCTTCCTGAAATCTCTGCCCAGCGCGCCCAAGTTTGCGCGGCCGAGATGTTGTCACCGAGCGATTCGTATGCAGCTGCGATTTCCCACGCGATCGACTCGATCAAGCGCGCCTGTGGGGGAAGCGCCAGCAGCAGTGTCAAGACTTCCTCATGCCGCTGAAGTTTTCGCAGCGCCTTCGCTTCGGGAACGCGCAATTCATCGTTGCGCGGGTCGAGCGTGCGAGCTTCGCGTGCGAGTGCGAGGGCTTGAACGGCGTTGCCGGCGTTCAACTCACCCGCCGAGAGGGCGCTGAGCGGCCATGGCGATAGGGGGTCGAGTGCGCGCGCTCGCAGCAGCGCCGACTTCGCCTCGTCGGTCCGTCCTGCTTGCGCAAGAGCGAGTCCCATGAAGAGGGGATGCTGTGCGTTGGCGGGATCGAGTTCACCAGCCCGCGTGAAAAATACGATCGCGCTTGCAATGTCGTTGGCACCTTGCGCAGCAACTCCCGCCGCATTGAGTAGTCCAGCATTTGGCGCAGAGAATTGGACGGCACGCGCATACGCACTCGCAGCGGCTTGTCGCGCACTGTCACGCGCACTCGCCGAGTTGGCACCAAGCGCCGTGGCAATCTGTGTACGAGCGAGCAGTTCGAATGCATCGCCGTTGGTCGGCGCAACTTGAGTCAGTCGAGTCGCAATTCGCGCCGCGTCATCAATTCGAGCCGAGCGTAATGCGGCTTCGACTGCATTCATCGCCGCGTGCATCGCGACCATGTCGTTGGGATCGATGGCCGCAGGATCCGTCGATCGATCGCATCCACCTTCCATCAGCACCGTGATGCCAATCAGAATCAACACAGCGACAGCGTTGCATGGTCGCGCCGTCGGATGGAATAGCCGCATCGCCGCGATCACCACCGATTGAAGCGATCTGTAGACTTGAAATGATATGGCAGAGATCACGCTTGCGAAATCGTACTCACCGAGCGAGCACGAACCATCAGTCCTCGAGCAGTGGTCTGCGGCGGGTTGTTTTCATGCTCAACCCGATGACTCTGGTGTGCCATACTCCATCTTCATTCCTCCGCCCAATGTGACGGCACCGCTGCATCTTGGTCACGCGCTCAACAACACATTGCAGGACATTCTTGTCCGCGTCGCACGCATGCGGGGCATGAATGCGATGTGGATGCCCGGCACGGATCATGCGGGAATTGCCACGCAAACGGTGGTGGAAAAGCGCCTGTTGATGCAAGGCAAACGCCGCAGCGATTTCACGCGCGAGGCGTTCGTGGCCAAGGTGCAAGAATGGAAAGATGAATATGAATCGGTCATCTTGGCGCAGTTGCGGGCAATGGGCGCGTCGTGCGATGAGAAGCGAACTCGATTCACGATGGATCCCGTCTGCACCGCCGCGGTGCGCGAGGCGTTCTTTCGACTCTTTCAAGATGGACTCATCGAGCGCGGCAAGCGACTCGTCAACTGGGATCCCGCATCGCAGACTGCGCTCTCCGACGACGAGGTCGAGATGGAAGAGGTCGATGGATTCTTCTGGTATCTGCGCTATCCACTTGAAGATGGATCTGGTCATGTCACCGTCGCAACGACGCGACCCGAGACGATGCTTGGAGACACCGCCGTTGGTGTGAATCCACGCGATCCGCGCGCAGCAGCACTGCGCGGCAAGCGCGTGCGATTGCCGATCGTTGATCGCATCATTCCAATCATCGAAGACGATTATGTGGTGATGCCTGTGGAACTCGGCGGAAGTCCCGACGATGCCAAGGCGAAATTCGCCACTGGGTTTCTCAAGGTCACGCCAGCGCATGATGCAAATGACTGGGAAATCGGTCGCCGTCACGGTCTTGAGGCGATCAACA
>Ga0209702_10005029_pt1 | contig 18471 bp, 2 predicted proteins | sample FRY01_FD_187210 | JGI IMG/M metagenome (GOLD analysis project Ga0209702, IMG submission 187210) | Freshwater microbial communities from Lake Fryxell liftoff mats and glacier meltwater in Antarctica - FRY-01 (SPAdes) (version 2) | ecosystem: Environmental > Aquatic > Freshwater > Ice > Glacier...
TATAGGCAAAGGATTATTGTATTCTTGAGAAGAAACCACATAATTTTTAAAGTTTTTATTTTTAGTATCTGTAACTACATCAAATATATAATCTAAAGTATTATTATTTAATTGATTAGACATAAAAATTTCTGAAGCTGTCTGCATAACACCTATAAAGTTACTGTAAGGTAAAGCTTTATTAAATCCATATTTACTGTAACCTATCCCATTTTGATATATAGACATTAAAGGTAACATCTCAAAAGCTTTGCTTATTTTTTTATTCTCAACAGGATCAATAACTTTTTTTACAGTTTCATCTGCAAGATCTAATAAATTCTGATGATAAATCTCAGCTATTTGAGAATCTTTTAAAGCACTGACATCATTTAATGAAAGTACTTCTTGTCCTGTGGCAATATTAGGTTTAGTAAACTGACTAATAATATCATATTTAGTAGTGAGAATAGGATAGTCTTCAATTATATTTAATATTAAATCAGTAAAAGATTGACCTTTAAGATCCATAATAGCTTTTCTATTAAAAGAATTAATCAATGCTTTTTTATTTAAGTAAGCTTCATAAGCTTGTTTTTCATCTTTAATTAAATCATTTAATCTTTTAAAATCTTTACTATCTTTAATAGACACTAGAGAATACATGCTCCTCTGATGTTCTCTTTCAAAAACATATTTAAAATATGTAGACTCATTAGGAAATAACTCTTCAATATTCATAAAACCTCTTAATCCATCACTAGCATAATTTTCAGAAGTTGTATTAGATCTATCATATAGTTTTTTTGCATATTGTTTTTTAAGTTTAACTTCATCAACATACAGTTTACCATCAATGACTTCAGCTCCAGTTTTTATACCAGCTTTAATAACTACATCCATACCTTTATATTCTTTAGGCATGCTTATAAGATTACCTTTTTCATCTACAAAATTGGTCATGTAGTTTTGAAAAATATAATTTGGTATAGCATTTTTAAAAGCTGTTATAAAGTTTCTTGCACCATCCTGAGTTGATCCAAAAGATTTTGTAATTTTAACACTATTGTTTTTAAATTTTTTAACAATATAATTAGTAACAATATCATTGTTTCTTAAAGGAAATACAGGTATAATCAAATCACTTATTAGTTTATTATCAAAAAATGTTCCCAAGATTGAGTCTTGAAGCTTTTCAATAGTTCCTTCCTCTAACGTAGACAAAGCTTTACCTTCATCTATGGTTAAGTTTCTTCTGATTAACTCTTGTAATGTTTTAGAAGTTTTAGTATCAGGATTAGCCATAAACTTTAATGCAGTAAAACCTCTTGTTGATTTTTCTAATTCTAAAAAATGTAAAAACATTGCAATAGCATGTTTTTCATATGCTGGATTTTTAGGATCTTCAACTAATCGCGTCATTAAAGCAATATCAAAATTACCAGCATTATTTAATATACCAGATCGAGATGTAGCTTTTTGTACAGTATTATAATATTTTTTATTAGACGTTGGATAAAAACTTTCTTTTTCTCCAACATATTTAATAAGTGTATTTCTACCAGCTTGATATTTTACAAAACTGTTTTCAAAATCATCTTCTACAAAACCCGTAATTTTAGCATAAGTACTTTTAAGTGTTCTTTGTTGTTTAGTATATTCTCTAACTAAAGGATTAGATACAAAAAGAATAGCTTCTTTCTTAGGTACACCTGCTTTAAGTAAAAATAAAAGTATTGGTAAAGTTTCATAATTACCTTGAATAAAGAATATCCAAGCATCTTTTTCAACATCTACAGCACCATTTAACATTTGAGAAAATAATTCTCCAATGCTATCTAAACCATCAACACTATAAATATTAGATAAAGATATTCTACCATCTTTAGTTTTATTATGTCGTAGTAACAATCTTGTTAAAAATTCTTTTTTACCCTCTACATTTCTTCCTAAAGATGCATTATACTTTAAATTTTTATATTTAGCTGGTAATGAAACACCGATTGAATTCATCATAGGGTGTAAAGAATTTTCTATTGCAATCATACCTAACACTTTCTTACCAACCATGTTTACTTCATGTTTATGTAAGTTATAAGATACTTCTAAAGTTCTTGTAGGACTTATTATCTTTTTTCCATTTTTATCTAATCTAACTGCTTCATTATGCATATTACTAAATCTGTCATAATCAGTTACATATTCTGCAAGTTTATCAGCTATATCATTTTTTAATAAATAAGTATCATTAGGTTTTACCAAAGATGCATAGTTATCACTCAAAGCAAGTATTTCAGATATAGTAGTTATTAATTCATTTTCTAAGGCTGCTTTTTGATTTTTAATTATACTAGAAGCAACACTGGATTTATCAGCAGCTCTAACTTTATCTAAAACTTGATCATTAGTTAATGAACTTCTAACAAATCTACCATAAGCATCAATAGCAGGCATAAAAGTTGTTAATTTATCACCATCAAAATCTGTTCCTGATTTAGCTACTATTTCAGTAGGAGGAATAATTATAGGTCCTGCTGAAGGATCTAAAAAAGCATAAACTTCCATAAATTCCATAGAATTTATACCTTGTACAGGAATTCTTACAGCAGATAAAGTAACAGATTTTCTATTATTATTTAAATTTAACCAATCATCATTTTTTATCATTTCATTTAAACGGACTATTGTCTCTACAGGTTTACCATCCAAGTGTTTTGTTTTTAATAAGTTAACAAAATCTCCTTGTAAAGCAATAGCAACTTTCATTGCATTAGTTGTACCATCTGCGTTTCTACGATAAAAAGGTAAATTATTAGTTCCTAAAAATTGTTGTACTTCAGCCTCAGTTCCTTTTTTAAGATTTGAATCCCATATACCATTTGACATTGCACTAGATACTTGAACTAATGCTTCACCTTTAACTTTTTGTTTAATGAATCTTTTTTCAACTAAAGCTACTAGAATAGTTTCAATTTCATCAGCTAATAAATGAATAGATAAATCTGTTTTAAGTGAGTTGTCTCTATTAAGACCAACTAAATGTATTAAATGCTCAGGAATATCTTTTCTTTCTAATTCTTTTTGAACCACATCTAAAAAATCATGTAGATTACCTGTATATTTATTATTTGTTTTATCATAAGTATAGTGTATCTCGTGTAATAATTCTAATTTTAATAATTCACTATAATTTTCTACAGCTTCTTCATATCTTTTTACAGCTTTTTCATTATCAGAATTAATAATTTTACCCTCACTATACATATTACTTAAAATAAGTTTTCTTAACTGTGTTGAGAATACAGTTTTATTTTTATACTTACTTGGCACATTAGTAACATTTTTTAAATTTTCAAGATAAATTGTATTTTTTGTAAATGCTATATCTTTTTTTAATATTTTTTCATCAGATCCTTTTTCATAAACTATATCAGCTGAACCATTTGAAGTTACACTACCTACTTTAGATCCCGTTTGAAAAGTAATATACTGTATATTTCCTATCATCATTTGTTTATGTAAAGATTCAAGATCTGAACCTGCAATTACTGAAGGAATTAAAGGAGCTAATACAAATTTATGCATTGCATTTACAGGTAAACCCGTATTTGCTAAGTGACCAAAGTTTTGTAATTTATATACTGGAAACAGCTCTATAGTATCAGATATTGTAATCTCTTCTCCATTTTTAATTTTTTGAAATAAACTTTCTTGATCATTAGACCAAGCATCTTCAAGATATCTTAGATTTCTATAAGCATCAAAAGTTATAAAACCTTGACCATCAGCTTCTTCAATATTTTTATATTTACTTATTTCAATAGCAACTCTTCTGTCTATTTCAGCTTTTGCATTAGGTATTTTATATTTTTCGTATTGCTTAGTATATGCCTCTCTTAAGCCAGCTTCTATTTGTTCAAGATATACAGACGTTCTTTTAACATCTTGTACAACAGCTGTATTAAAAGTTCCATTATAAATTATAGGAGTTAAACCTTCTTTTTTAGCATATGAAGAACTTGCTAAGAAACTGTTTACAAATTTTCTAGCAGCAATGTCGGTTCTAAAAGCAGGGCCACCGGATGTAGCACCTGGGTTTCTTTTATGTAATTCTTCTACAGCATGATTATATTGAGAAATGTCTCCGTAAAACAAAATAGCCATTTCAAAATTATGTATCCAAGAATTATATGTATAAGCTTCAATTAATTTATTTTTCACATTATCCTCAGAAACACCAGCTTTCACCATTGCATTAGTAAGTTCTTTATCAACAAAAGTAACTTCATCTGAATCATTAATCTTTGTTTGTTGATCAAAATAAGATTTAACATTTCTTTTTACAATGTTGAGTAAACCTGTAGTATCAGCATTTAAAAATTCTTTTAAATTAAAAGTTTTATTGTCAGCTAAAGCTTTATCAATACCTTTATATATAGCATTTTTACTAGCCGTAGTTAATACATTATCAAATGCAGTAAACACTTCTCCTGCCATAAGCCCTCCACCAATATCTCTATTGTAACCTATATAATTTTTATATATATTTTTATTTTGTTTAAACATATATATTCTTTCAGCTTCAGCTTCCATATAAGGTAGCATGTGTGCTTTAAAAGCATAATCTGATGCCGTACCATCAGCAAACATATTTAAGTCAACCCATAGATTCTTATCACTACCTTCTTTTCCAGGTAATCCTATGACACCTCCTTCAATCCTTGCACCAAAAGAAGCTGATTTAGATGCGTGTCTCATAAATTCTTGAATGCCATCTTTTAACATGGTATTCATTTCTTGAAGCATTTTACTATTAACATCTAAATTAGTTGTATTTACACCAGTACCATTCATTATTTGAGTACCAGAATTCATAAACAAGAGCAAAGATTTATTATTTCTTCTAGTCTGTTTTGCAGAGTTTAAATCAAATAAAGATCTAATTGTAGCTAATCTTTTAGTATAAGGATTAGTTGTAGGATCCATATAGGACATGTATTGAAATTCATCTGTAGTCCATAGATCTGAAAGTACTTTAGCATTGTTTAAAGCAAATGTTATTTTACTAATTGTATTGTTTTCAATATGCTCAGAAACTAAATTTCTTTCTGCATTTAAAACCATTGTATTAGAACTGTCTAAACCATAACGGGCTTGCAATTCAGCAATAGCCTTAATTTGTTTTTTCTGATTAATGTTTTCTAAACCCTGTATTTTAGAAACTTTGCTAGACATTAAAGTTTCTAAAGGTTCTGTTTTAAACTTGACTATTAAAGCTTTAGCATTACTAGAAGCAAAAGGTTTATTTTCTAAATCACTTAATTTTTTTATAATTGTAAATATATAAGGAAGACCAAACTGTTCAATAGTATCTGTATTCTTTTTGAGTGTGTTTTTAATTATACTTAAATCATCTAAATGAATACCTATAGCTCTAGCAAAATTAAATGATTTTTCTATATCTAACTTTCCGTCAATACCAAAATCATTAACAATCTTTTGAATATTTAAAGTTGGTATGTTTTCTCTGCCAACTCTATCAACATAAGGATTTGTAATACTAGAACTAAATTTGTTTTTAAAATTATTAATAATATTAAGAGTTTCACTAGAAGCTTCCGTAACAGAAGATGTATAATCATACACACGTACATAACTATCATCTTCAAACATAGAAGATCTAGTAATAAATTTATCTACGGATTCTCCGTAAGTATTTATTTCTTTAGCCTGTGTTTTAAAAACACTAAGCTGAATATAAGGAACTCTTGACTTACTAAAAGCTTGCCAAAGCGATGTGATAGCTTGAAATTCATAATGATTATTAGTAGTAGTTTCCGGATTAGCTAATTTATTTTCTACTAATTGCTTAAATTGAACATTTGATAAACTTTCTTTTACTAAAGCATCATACATTTTTTGAGGATCTTGCATTCCTGCTATTGCTCTAACAGTACTATTCCAAGTTGTTCTAAAATCTGCAAGTTTCTTAAAACCTAAATTATTATAAACATAATCAATTTCTTTAGTTTTTTTATTAATTGATCCTTGATGTAAACTTTTAAGAATAAATAAAGTTTCTTTACCAGCAAGCTGTATTAAAGTTTTACTTCCCTCTTTTTTATCTCCATATCTTTCACTATTTTCTATATTCTGAGGATCAAACAAGTTACCTTCTTCATCTAATTCTAAAGCTGTATATTTTTGTTTTATTAAATCAAATGAGCTATTATCAACATGATATTTAATTAAACCAGTATCTGTATCACCATAATTATCTACACCAGCTTGAAGAATTCTGATTCTATTTTCTAATATTTCTTTTTTAAAAGCATTGATTTCAATATCTTCTGTATTATCTAAAGCTTCTTTATAACTAGTTAATTTTTCATCTAACTTTACTTTAATCAGTTTATATAAAGGCTCTCTATTTCTTGAATCAAGTAATAAACTTAAAGTTACTGATTTTGATTTTTTAATCTTAGTTTGTTCATCACTAATCTCAGAAATAATAGAATCCATACTATCTTTAAGTAAATTGGAATCTTGTCTATTTAAAACCTGCTCTGTTTTAGTTCCCGTTTTAACAATACCGCTGTTTCTATATAATAAATCAAACATGACATTATCAACAGAAGGTAGATAATTATTTAAATTAGTTCCTAGATATAAATTATCAAATAAATCTTTAACTTTTTTAATATCAGTCACATCAGTCACACTTCCTTTTCCAAAAAGCTCTCTTAAAAAATTAAGTATTTTTCTAAATAAGCTATTTCTTTTAGGTGATTCTTTTTGTGTTCTTCCAGTTCTAGCATATTCTCTAAAACTTTCCGCTAAATGTTCTTCAATTGTAAAAAAATCTGCTTTTGAACCTAATTTCTTTTGTACTTCTTTATATAAAGCTTTTTTATCAGCTCTACTTAAATACAATTGAGAAAAAGCATGCCAAGCTTCATGATACACATCCACCATAGATCCTTTAGCAGCTAAGTCAATCATACCTAAGTTGCCGTTTAAAGTAGCTCCTGAAACTATAAATCTAGCATAAGCATCAGAATTTACAATATTAGCAACTTCTCTAAAACCAACATGTTTATTTAATAATGAGTTAGCCCACCACTTTTTAGCATTTGAAACTTGTTCTTCTGTTACATCTGAAGGTAAGTCAGCATTTCTAAAAAAGAATACGTCAGCAGCTCCCTTATCTTCAGGTTTTGCTTCACCTTTAGCATCTATAACATTATTAATCTCAACTTCAATTTCTTCAACAGACTTTTGAATAACAGGTTGTTTTGCTATATCAGATGGTTTATTAAAATCTTCAATTTCGCTTTCTCTTACATAACCTAAAAGTTTGTTACCGCTTCTAACTTCAACTACATCTATGAATTTTTTACCTTTAACTTCAATTTCAGGAATTAAAATTAAAGTTACTCCTTTTACTATATCTGCATTAGTAACTATTCCCGCATCAATATTTCCACTTTTAACATCAACTCTGTTATAAAAATCAATAACCATACCATCAGATGTAGTTATATTCCATCTACTTACAGCACCAAAAGGTTTTGATATAGTTCCTATTATTTCAGTACCTGTTTTAAGAATTGAAACTACTTTTTCTTTAATTTGTTTAACTCCAAGAATTGGTTCTACATCTGCAGAATCTGTTAATGTATCAAATAAATCATCTTTGATATAAATGTCTGTATTTTCCTTAGCTTTTGCTAATTGTGCTGTAAACTCATTAGGTAAAGCAAACTCTATATTATTATTAAAAGTTCTCGTATTTTTAGTTAAATCAATACTTACTGTTGTGTTAGGTAAAGTTTTTAAAAATTCAGTATAACTAGAGTAATCTTCATTAAGTTTATTAGCACCTAAATCATAATCCAAAAATTGATTGTCATTTAATGCTTTTGCATTATATGTCATTTTAGCTCCAAAGTAATCACCTTTTACACCACTAGCTTCCATCAAAGAGTTATAGATAATTTCAGATGATGCATCAATATCTAAATTTACAACTATAAAAATTGACAATCTTTCTTTATAAGTAGTTGGTGAATAACTGTATATTAATTTATCAGTATTAGGTAAATATTTAAGTCTGTGTTTTCTTGTTGCTTGAGAAGCATTGTTAGCTAAAAATTGAGTAACAAAATTATATTTTTTTAAATTTGATAAATTTTTATTGGTAAGCGCAGCAGCAATTTTTCTTGCTACATCAGCCGTAAGATTAGGTCTATCAATAACATGTTCTTCACCTTTTATAGTAATAACTGCTTCTCCTTTTTTTCCACCTGTACGTTCCGATTTAACTGTAACAATAGAGCTAATAGCAGCATCATTATCTTCTAATACTGAAGTGATATTAGACAAATTTAATTTTTCAGGTTTAGTTTCACTTGCTCCTGTGCTTATACCTACAATATCAACTAAAGGTTGCTCTTGACTTTTTATAAGGTTTTGTCTAAATTCATAAAGTTCTTTAAACTCTTGTTGTTGTTGTTTTAAAGCTTTCTCAACGGGTATTCCTAAGTTTTTAGATATAAGGCTAGGAGTCATTATTTGATCTTGTTTACCATAAATATCAGTAACTCTATATATATTATTTTCTTTTCTAACATCTCTTAAGAATTGATATACAATACTCCCTCCTAATTCTTTAGTTGTTATATTTCCCGTTTCATTAAAAAATAAATAGTTACCTTTAGCATCAGTAATTATCATTAAAAATCTCTCAGAAGGAATAGTAACATTAGGTTGTGCTTGCCCTGTACTTGTAAGATGTAATGCACGCGTTACTGAGCTTGCTGTAGTTTTATCTAAATTTTCAATATTAATTTTATCAATACTAACAGGTTGTAATTTTAAACTAGTATTTTCATAAATAAGTTCTCTTAAAGAAGTATTATTGTTAGCAATACTACTGATAGCACTTAAGGTGTTATATATTGTTTTTTTACCAGCATCAAGAGTTTCAACATCTATAGTTTGATTAGGATTTAGTTGAATAAATTCTTGAAATGTAGTAGATAAAGCAGACAAAGGTTTATTATTAAAATTACTTGGAATAACAGAATCTCCATCTGCTTCAGTAATTGTATATGCTAGGTTAGCTGCTTCTATTACTAATTCTTTTTGTACTTCAGGATTAAGTGTAGGATTAAAATAATTAACAGTATTTATTAAACCATTCTCTTCTTTTTTAAATTGTTTAATTAAGGGTCTAAGAAGATCTGTTTTTATTTCAAAATCTTGAAGAGTTGGTCTAAAAGATGCTATGCCTATTAATGACGGGACTTGTTGCAAAAACTTAGATGCTGTATCCACATCTTTTGCTTTAGCAATTTTATTAAATAAATCTGTCATATATTGTTTAGCGTCAAAAGCTTCTTTTTGATTAAGCATGTGACCATAAACATTAGCATATAATTTCTCAATCTGAGAACTAGATAAAGCACAAGTTACTTTCATAATTTTAACATTCTATATCATCCAACAATTCATCATCTAAGTCCTTTAATGCTTTAGTAGATACAGCATTTTCAATTTTATCTAATTGAGCTGTATCTTTAATAAAGCTATCCGTTAAATCTATAGATGTTTCAATTTTTTGTTTATCTTCTGTACTTAATGATTCTTTAGTTTCTATCGCACTCATCACCACATTGTTTAATGTAAATATTTTATTTAAATCTTTAAAGCTAAACACTATTTCATTAGCTGTACCTAGTATTAAATCCATACCTTGTACTGCAACAGTTACTGTTTTATCTACAAGATTAATAGATTGCATAACTAAAGTATCATTTGCATCTGCAAAGACTTCACTTTTATTATTACCCTCTTCTGTAAAGATAATGTTTTTTGCAATAAGTTTTGTACCAACAGTTAATGTTTCAGGAACAATTTTTACTGTTTGAGGATTAGCTAATTCTTCTTTTTTCTGTTTAGCTAATATTGCCATTTCTTGTAAATCTTCTTGAGCAACATTTCCTTCAGGAATTTTAATTGATAATTCCGTAATAACAACTTGAAGTTCTTCTTGTGAATTAACTTTAGCAAGATCAGCTTTAAAATCACTTACTCTATATCTTAAAGAATCGTCAATAACTTCTACTTTTCTTTCTTCTTGTTCTGCTTTAATAGCAGGAGATTCTGTATCATCACTAGACTCGGCATCTACAGGAACTATGTTAGCCTTAGCTTCTGTATTCATCAATACTTCTTTTTCTACAACCGGTACAAAAGCATCGGCTTCAGCTTGAACACCTTTTTTGTCTAAGGATACTAAAAAGTCAGTAGCTAATATAGTTGGTGAACTCGGTTTATTAGCAGAAACTATTTTACTATCTGTACCAGTAACAATTATTTCAATTGGTAAAACAGCTGCGTTAACACTTACACCAAGCATGTTAGATAATAAATTTGCTTTAGTAAGTAATAATAAACTTGTTTTTTTAAGTTTAGACTTAGGGTTATCTTTTTTCTTAAAGACATCCCAATTAGTTTTTGAATCAGCAATTACATCTACTATGGTAAGATTACCTTTTGTATCAGCTATAACTAAACCTACTTTACTAGCTATTTTAGTTTTTTCATCAAAAATTATAAAATCTTCAGAAATAATAACTAACTCACCATTATCTACTCTTTGTTTTATGGCTGTGACATAACCTTTTGGACCAAATAAATTATCAAAAGCTTCTTGAGTTATCCTAGCAGGATTAAATTCAGGACCACTCTCAACACTAAATAAATTTTTAACTTGTTCATCAATATATTGCTTAAATATAGAATTTTCTTCTGCTACACCCGTTAATTCTTCTATTGTTTTATACAATTCATTATTTATAGTAATACCTTCGGAAGTTATTGTTATTTCTCCTTGAGTTTCTTTAAGAGTTTTTAGTTTATCAGAAGCAATTATTAGTTCTGGTGTTAAACCTTTTCTAGATCTTGTAGCAATAAGTTTTTCTAAATCAGTAATTATAATCTTATATTTACTCTTATCTGTCTTATCTTCCGGAGTAATATCTTCTTTTGCTTCAATACTTACAACTAAAGCTTTAATTCTTCTTTGGGCTGCTCTAAGGTCTTTTACTGTTTTTATACTCTCAGTATTAACTTTTTTACCTTGATACATATATTCAAATTCACCTTTTTCCCCAGTTTCTTGTGTAACAGTTTCTAATTTTTTAGCTTTATTAAAGTTATCTATCTCAATTCTTGCATCTTTGTTTGTCTTTAAAAAGTTATTGAACAAATTTGATACTTGTTCATCTGTTAAATTTTGATTTTCTTCATCAGAAAGTTTAGAAATAACTATTTCTTGAAAAGAAGTGAATAGTTTATTGTGTAAAGCAGGGTATTCTGAAAGACTCTCTTCATCTCCTATAATAGGAACAAAATCTTTAACAACGGTTGACTCTTCTTTTATTAATTTTTCTTTATAATTAGCATAGTCTTCACTTATTTTATTTTTAAAGTCTATATATTTTTGTTTAATAGCTTCTGCTAAGACCGGATCTGCTTGTTCACTTAATGTATAAACTTCAACACTATCAAAAATAATAGCTAGAGCTGACATATTTTCAATAACTTCTCCATTTATATTATCTAACTTTAATTGATTTTCAGCATCCTTAAATAAAACAAAAGGAGTATCACTACCATATTCACCATCAGCATATTGGTTAGACTCTAACTCACTATTAATCTTTGTTAATGTAATTTTGCCTGTAGCATTAGGAATAATTTTTTTAATAAGAGTTCTTACTTCTTTTTTAGGCAGATTTTCTAATTCAATTTGCATAGCTTTATCAGCATCTTCTAGATCTTTCTTAAGTTGTGCATCTAAAGATTCAGGTACAGTTGTTGTTTTTTGATCTTTAAGTTCTGCAGCTTTTTCAAATTCTTCATAATAAACATCATATTCAGGAGTACCTTCAGGTATAATCATTTTACCAGCATGATCAAAAAATTCTGAAGGAGGTGTGCCATTTTCTTGCCAAGCTTGAAAATCTTCCATGCTAATATAAATACTTTTATTAGCTAAAGAATTAAGTAAAGCATTATCAATGACAACACTTAAATGTTCAGTAATCATTTTTTCATATATACTTCCTCTTTTTGCATATAATTCTTGCATCCATTCACTATTTCTAACTGCGCTTTCTATAAAAGCATTTGGATCATGAATTAAGTTAACATAATTCATTAATTTTCTTGATTCAGAATCTAGTTTATAATGATCAGCTAATAATTCATATGAATCATCTACATCTTTATCAAATATATAATCACCATCTAAGCTAGCAAGAGCTTTTAAATATTCTTTATATGAAGCCTCATGTTCTGAATATTTTTTTATTTTATTTTCCTCAGTAAACTCTCCATGATTATCATTTAATAATTTTTCTATTTCCTCATCTGTTACAGGAACATCTCCTTTTTCTTTTTGTAAAATTTTTCTAAGTTCAGCAACTCTTTCATATCTATTAAAGAAATTATTTAAATCAGCTGTTTTAACACCAAATTGTGTTAAAGCTTCAAGCTTTCTTTTTTTAAACTTATACTGTTTTACCGATTCAGGATCAGTAAGCAATTCTAAAGATATAATTTCATCTTTAAGCATTGCTTCTTCATTTTTTAATTTAGTATAATCAAAAATAACCTCTGAATCTCTTTGAGACATGTTCTTTAATGGAGCTTGAGAAAGGTATTTTTCTATAATGGATTTTTTTCTTTCTACAGTATTTGTATATGCTTCATTAAAAAACACAGCATTTTTAATTCCATTATTCCAACCATAATATAAAGCAACTTTGCTTCTATACTCAGGACTATCTTTTTCAGGTAAATTACGTAAATCTACAGGATTGGGAAGTTTTTCTTGATAATAGTCATTTGTTTTCTCTATTTTTTTAATTTTCTCAATTGTTTTAGGAATTTTAGCAAGATATTTTTCACCTTCTCCTTTAGGGATGGTAGGTATAGCATCTTCTAATTCTTCCGGGGTTAATTGACCCATATCATTTAAATTTTTTCTAAAGACATCTAATGTACCGTTTTCTAAAAGAGTATTCATTTGATATACTAATCCTTCAAAAGTAGCATCAGTTGCTTCTTTTACACTACCTTCTTTTTTTATATTAGATACTTCATCTTGTACTCCATAATTAAAATAATTACTATTTAAAAAATCTTTAATGTCTATACTATTAAGATTATTAACCATATTTTTGGTAATATCTAATTTAGTTTTTTTAAAGTCTTCATAAACTTCTTTATTAAACATTCTGTTATATCCTATACCTAAATTTTTAAAAGCTGAATTTAAAGGCATTGCCAAAGCTCCCATTGCAAAACCTGAAGCAAACGTTTCAAAACCCGTAGCTGTAAATTGTTTACCCAACTCCTCACTAAAATATGCAGCTTGAGAAGCTTCATTATATAAAGCTGCTCCTTTACCGTAAAAATGTGCCTGTAAAGCTTTACTATTAAAAGTATCTGTATAATATCTTTTATTAGCACCTGCTATAACTTCTTGTAAATTTTCTTGAATACCTTCTGCAAAATTTGCTTTAAAATAACCTATAGTGCCTAAAGTAGATTTATAAATTGGTTGCTTCAACCAACTTTTAGCCATATTTTTAAAATTAGCAGCTCTAAAATCAAATGATTTTTTAGCATTATCATATATAATTTCACCAAAATCTCCAAACTTCCCCCCTTTAATTGTCTTAAGCTCTTTAATAGTATTCTTCATAGAATTTCTAATACCACCTTTAGCTCCCATTATATTAGGAAAAACAATTGCATTACTGCCATAAATTAAAGCTGTGTTCCAAAGTACTGTATTAAGGGAAGCTTTTTCAGATTGTTTAATCATTTCATATTGTTGTGCATCTGTAGGAGCTTCTCCAAACTCAGCATAATGTTCATTATATAATTGATCATAAATTTCATTCTTTACCATACCTCCTTCAAGCCGAGCTTCAGATAAAGCCATGTTTATTCTTTGAACATCTCTATAAAAACCACCAAAAGTTTTAAAACCTTTACCTAAATTAGTAAGATTATCTGCTTTTGCTGCTTTAAAAGAAGTTAATGTATTACTAATTGGATTAAAAGCTGATGTTCCTGTAGTATTAGCGTTTTTCCAAAAGTTTCTTGCCCCACTTACACTTTTAACACTATTTAAAGTTGCATTAACAGCTTTATAACCATCTACTGCTTTATCTAAACCTCTAATAGCTCTTCCTGTATTCTTTATAAGATTTGCTGTACTAACAACAAAACTAGCACCTCCTGTTTCTGGTGCTAATAATACACCTGCTACTTCTTCTAAAATAGCTTCTGTCATAATACCAGCTGAATAACCAAAATTCATAATGGTATTATTCATAAAAGAACCAAATCCTTTTTTGCTAGATTGTCCAATAGCAGCATATTCAGCGTATTCTGCAGCATCAACACTGTCGGAACTTGTAAAATCTCCTTGTAACATTTTAACTAAACTTTTAGGTCCTGCTACAAGACCTTTTCCAAACAACGGCCAAAATGAATTTAACATCATTTTTTTATGATCATCCCACCATGTAGTGTGTTCATTATACAAAGATTCATTATCTCTTAACGGTGAAAATCCTATTTTACTAAAAAGTTCTGGACCATAAGCTGCATATTTCTTATAAAAAGCATTACCGTCAGGCCCAGCATTATAGGAGTATATTTTAGCATATGAATTTTTATCATTAACTGTTAATTTTGCTTTACTATCATTTTTTAAAGCTTGTGCAAAAGACTTAAAATCAAAATTCTTTTTGTTTGGCCCAGGTTTATTTGGTGCATACTGTATAAGCTGATCTCTAACATTTTTTTGAGGAGATGTAAGATTTTCAACATTAGGTAATGCAGGAAAAAAACTTTGTTGAGATAGATCATTTAAAGGAGCTCTTAATCTTTCTCCTTCAAAAGCTGATAAACCTTTAGCATCTACTACAGGTTGATTAATTCTTCCATACTCAGGTCCTAAAGGATCTAAAGAACTAAATGTATTATTAGTATCTCCCATTACTTAACTCTTTATTAAATTCTTTATATGTAGACCATGTATCTATAATCATATCTCTATGACCTTCTAACTCTGAACCAAATGTAGATATATTATTAAAAGTATGTTCTGACTTATATTGATTTGTAAGAGGATCCCACAATCTATAATTATTTTTAATTGTATAATCACCAGTACCTATTTCATTTTTTTTAATAGTTATTGAAAAATTATCATCAATAGGATCAACATAAGTATAACCGTTTTTTTCATTATCTATATATGTTTGTAAAGGTGATTTAAAAGTTTGTTGATATATAGTAGTTTTATCTAAATTTTTAGAATTTGTAATTAAAGAAATACCATTAGTAATTATATCATTATATTGATTAGCATCTATAAAACCTGCATCAGTAGTGTCTTTAACATAATTTTTTAACCAAACAGGATCTGGATGAAAAGTAATAGCTGCTTTATCCATACTATTAGCAGCAATAGGTGCTACAGATACTTTAAAATTATCCATTTTTGTATTAGGGTCAGATAATTCTTTATTTATCAATGACAATAACTTTTCACCAATTATATTATTTTCACCTTTTATTTCATCATCATAAGCAACTTTACCAATACCTTTAAAACTTATACGATCACTTGTACTATCACCAAAATCTATAGTACTTATAACATTGTTAAGCTCTGTTAAATGTGTTCTACTTTCCGTCATTGGAGCTTTAGTATTTATAAAAATATCTGAAGTACCCATTGTAAATTTACCTGAACCATCTAAAGTACCTATTTTATCTAATCCAGCAAATTTATTCTTAACTTGATTAGGTTTATTTGTACTATATATTTTAGTAGCAGCCGCTAACATTTTTTTATAATTAACATTGTCGTCATAAACTCTATTAGTATCTCCAAAACCTTTATTAGAAATAGGACTATTTGTTGTAGAACTTGATGAGTAAGACGCTGTTCCCACTAAGCGTGAGAAACCTTTTATAGCGTCTTTACCGTGTTTATCACTTATAGCTTTATAAAATTGTTCTTCACTTCTTAATTGTCCAGAAGGAGCATATAAAAACTCAGTAAACTCAAAACCATCGTTTCTTAATTGGTCTTCTACTACTTCTGATGAGTCTTTTCTCCAAGCATTATCTTTTCTTAAATAATTAGAATAGTCTTTAAAATTAAGACTCTTTTTACTATAATCTGTATAAGTAGGATCATCTTGAAATGTGCTTAAATCACCATTATTACCAAGCCAAGAATTAAATTTATTTTGAATATTTTCTAAGTCCTTAGCACCAACTTCATTATTTATCCAAACGTTACCGTGTTTTTTTAATTTTTCATTAAAATTAGCAAAAGAAATATTTGGGTTTTTAGTATAACTTAATATTTTAGCAGCTTCTTCTTTAGGCATTGTACCTTCTTCTACTAAAGTTTCTATTAAAGCCAAAGTACTTTTTAAATAAGGTTGAGCAATATTATCAGCATATAGATTTCTTATTTTATTACTCGCTGCTCTATAGTCTAGCTTATCAGTTGATGTTCCATCAGACTTTACACCCAGAGTTACTTTATCATAAATATCAGTATATACAAGCTTACCATCTTTACCTACACTAGCAAGACCTGTTTTTAAAGCATGCTCTTTAAGTAATTTTGCATCCTCTCTATCAGATTTTGCATTTGCCGCATCAAGTAATCCTTTATTACCTAAAAGTCTTTCTTGAGTTCTATTAGCATGTCTATACCCTTCTAAAGCATAAGGATCAGCTGTTATGGTTTGTTTTGCATTTTTATATGCAAATATTTTAGCAGCTTCATCTAAATCTTTTTTCATTAATGATGCAGCCATTCCATTATCAACTTTAAATCTTAATGATTTTATATCTCCATAAGGATTTGTAAATCCTGTAGATGTTGTAGTTGTATTTTGATCAGGATTTAAAAGTTTCTGTTCACCCTCAAGTTTAGCAAGAACTTGATCATTGATAGATTTATTATGTTTTAATTGTTCTAAGTAAGTAATAGCTTGTGGAGAAGCTGTTTTATTTTTAATTTGTTTTTCAATATCTGCAATTTTAGCATTATAAGCTATAGCATCGTCTTTAACAAAACTTAATCTTAAAATATTACTCTGGTTAAGAACTTTAAAGCTATCTTCAAGATAATGCATTTCTGCTGCATTTTTATCTCCGTTAAATTGAGCAGCATTAGATTCACCATATATTTTTCTATTTAAATATGATTCTACCTTATATTTATCTTGAACTTGAGCATCATTTCCTAAAGCTGATTCAAATAGTTTTTGCATATAAGGGGTTGCAGCTTCACCGTTGATACTTGATATTATATATCTACCATCAGGACTTTTTGTAACAGAAGGTATACTGATACCCGCTTTTGTTGCAATTTCATTAGCTTTTGTGTTTATATCTACATTAGGAGTATATTTTGAACTTTGAAAAGTTAAAGCTTCTTCAGAACTAGCTTCTTTAAATTCTTGTAATTTAAAATTTAAATATTGAATACCTTTATCCCAATATCGGTCTCTGTCTTTTTGTTCATATGCATTTTTTAAACTTTGACCATAACCCACTTCTCTACCATGTGTCATAGTAACAACCATATCATTCATTAAATCCTTATCTTCATAAAAAGGCTTAAAAATTTGAGTTGCTTGACTTGTGTTTTGTTCTAAAGATAAATCTAATTGAGAAACTCTTTTTAGGTCAAATTCAATTTTTTTTAAATACTGATCTTTTTTTGCAACATTTTCATCTCTTGTTAAGTCAGCATTATAATACTGACCATACATTTTATTTAAAGATTTCCAGTTTGTATCATACTGAGTTTGTTTTGTTTGCAGTATATTACCATAGAAATTTAGATCAGGCTGAAAAGGCTGAAACTGTGGTATATAATCTGTAACACCTTGAATATAAGTTGCCATACTTAATTGTTATCTATAATGTAAATATATTAAAATTTTATAAGTTTATTAAACTTACAAAGTTTATTAATCGTTTGTTGGAAAAACTGTATATACAAAACCTCCTTGTTTGAAGACTTGTCCTCCATGTTTTTTAGCAAGCCTGTTTTTCCACATGGCTGCTCTATCTATGGCATCATAACTCTTGATTGAATCAGCAAATTTCAAATCTGTCATACCATCTTTTGTATTATTAAGTGCTTTTTCTGTAGGGTTATAAAATACTTTACCCCCTGATCTTGGATCAACCTGATAATTAGCATACATTTGATTTAAAGCATCTGTTTTCCATTTATTAGTAAGAGCTGTGTTATAACTATCTTTAAAATTATGTCTAAAGGCTCTTTTACTATTATCAAATTGTTGATTTGCAACAGTATTTTTATCAAAAAGTCTAGTTCTCATTGCTTGATTAGCCATG
>Ga0209702_10005031_pt1 | contig 18462 bp, 16 predicted proteins | sample FRY01_FD_187210 | JGI IMG/M metagenome (GOLD analysis project Ga0209702, IMG submission 187210) | Freshwater microbial communities from Lake Fryxell liftoff mats and glacier meltwater in Antarctica - FRY-01 (SPAdes) (version 2) | ecosystem: Environmental > Aquatic > Freshwater > Ice > Glacier...
CACCAGCTGGTAGTATCATAGACACAGCCTGCGAGTGTAACGCTGGGTACACGGGAGCAAATGGAGCTGCTTGTTCTCAGTGTCTTGTCAACGAATACAAACCCGGACTGGGCCCTGCTACTTGTACTGCATGTCTGGATAATTCGGCCTCACCAGCTGGTAGTATCATAGACACAGCCTGCGAGTGCAACGCTGGGTACACAGGGGCAAATGGACTTGCCTGCTCTTTCTGTGTCGCCGGCACATACAAAGAGTTCACAGGCAGTGAAGATTGTGTGTCATGTGTTGCAAGTTCCTATTCGATTGTTATTGGTGCCGTGACCAACTTTGACTGCACTGCATGTTTACCTGGAAAATTCTCGAACACACTGGCAGCTAATAGTCCCGACACATGCCAAAATTGCGTGGCTGGCAAGTATGCGTGGCGGCCTGAGGGAAGTACTATCTGCATAGATTGTCCCACAGACACGTTTTCTGATAGTATAGGTGCCAATTCATCATCGACTTGTAAATATTGCAGTGCAACCCAGGTGTCTTTGCCGGGATCAAGTGAGTGTACGACTTGTCGGGATGGGACGTACAAACGCAGTGGCTTGATAACCTGCCAGTCCTGCCTGGTCCGACATTTTTGCATGGGTGGAGAGGCAATTGCTTGTCACAATGATTCACAAACTGTGCCCGCTGACCGCACGGACGCGGCAAGTGCCCGGGACTGTCGATGCAATCATGGCTATTCACACCGCGACGACGAAGAACGTCTCTTGAACTTGCCCGTATTTCACAACCACTGTCATGCTTGCCGGCCCGGCTATTTCAGCTCAGAACTGAACAGCTCCGAATGCTCACCATGTCCAGGCGGCTACTTTTCATTGGCGCCGGCATCTCCGTCGATAGAGAATTGCATTTTATGTGCGGCAGACACGTTCTCGCTGCACGGTGAAGACGAGTGCACTGCATGTCCGCACAATTCTCAGTCTCTCACGGGGAGTGGTGACCTCTCGAACTGTACGTGCAATATGGGATACACGGGCGCGGACGGGGGAACCTGTGTTGCTTGTGAAGCGGGCAAATTCAAGACGAACAAAGGAGACGCACCTTGTTCCTTGTGTGAAGCGGGGAAGTACTCGAGTACAATAAGTCTGTTTACAGATACGTGTGACGTATGCCCTGCACGGTCCAGCTCGCTTGCGGCAAGTGACGAGCTCATCGACTGCCAATGCAACGCAGGATCGACTGGGACCGACGGAACACCGTGCACCAGTTGTGTTGCCGGAAAGTACAAAATAGCAACCGGGGACGCAGTGTGTACTTCGTGTTTGGCGGGCACGTACTCTACGGCAGTTGGTTTGATCAGCAATTCATGTAACAATTGCCCCTCTCTCTCCAACTCGCTTGCGGCAAGTGACGAGCTCATCGACTGCCAATGCAACGCAGGATCGACTGGGACCGACGGAACACCGTGCACCAGTTGTGTTGCCGGAAAGTACAAAATAGCAACCGGGGACGCAGTGTGTACTTCGTGTTTGGCGGGCACGTACTCTACGGCAGTTGGTTTGATCAGCAATTCATGTAACAATTGCCCCTCTCTCTCCAACTCGCTTGCGGCAAGTGACGAGCTCGTCGACTGCCAATGCAACGCAGGATCGACTGGGTCCGACGGAACACCGTGCACCAGTTGTGTTGCCGGAAAGTACAAAATAGCAACCGGAGACGCAGTGTGTGCTTCGTGTTTGGCGGGTAAGTACCGGCACCCGAACTTCGAGTACAACTGGGCCCGGTCGTGTGGCGCTGCGCGGACGGACGCCTGCCCCACTGCGCAAAGTTCTATTACGTATAGTGGTGCTCATCAGCGAGCCGTGGATGGGAACTCCAACCCTCTATGGAGTGGGGCATCCTGCACACACACAGCAGCAGAGAATGTGAACTGGTGGAGCGTTACATTGCAAGAAGACGCGGTCATCGTTACTGGTCTCCGTGTGCGTGGACGGGAAGACTGTTGCCATACACGAACAGCAAATTACGCCATATATGTTGGCAACGATCTATCAGTCGCTGGTATGCTGCAGAACAACGCTGTGTGCGTGCCGGCTGTAGCCGGCAGGGCGCTCACGCAGTACAGTGCAGACAACCTGGTGTGTCAGCAGCCGATTTACGGGCGGATTGTCATTTTCTCGTTGGTCGTGCCAATTGCGGCTGTGCCTCTTACCCTCTGCGAGGTCGAGATCTGGTCGCCAGAGTGCGCGCCCTGTCCCGCCGACTCGACCTCGGTGCCGGGAAGCACTGGGCGCTCCGACTGCCAGTGCAACGCCGGATACACAGGGGCGAATGGAGGAACGTGTTCTCAGTGCAACATCAACCAGTACAAAGCAGGATTGGGGCCGGCTGCTTGCACTCCTTGCCTGGCCGACTCCGTCTCTGCGGCTGGTAGTGTCGTAAACACAGCGTGTCAGTGTAATGCTGGGTACACGGGCGCGAATGGAGACACGTGTGTGAGGTGTTTAGCTGGCAAGTACAAGTCAGGTGCGGGAAACGCAGACTGTGTTGGCTGCCCCTCAAACTCCTTCTCGCCCACAGGCAGCACGGCCGTGACCGCGTGTGTCTGTAACGGTGGATTTGCTTTCGGGGGTGGTGTGCAAACGGGTGGTGTGCAAACGGGTGGTGTGCAAACACACATCTGAGCACAGCAACGGACTGCAGCGTCGTAAAATACGAGTACAGACAAACTGTTAGACGCCTGAAAATCGTTCGCGAAATGCGTGTGCATGAGCAGGCCCTCCGTTTGGCCAGCGCGAAGGAGGCCGTCCGTGTGCGGGATCTTGCACAATGATACGACTCTTGATTGCTTTGACGTTTGGAGAAAAGTGCGTAGTATCCGCTTGTGTTGCAGGGCACGCTTTTCCGGACACTAATAAAAAATATCAAACCAATATTATTTTTGCCTTGAAGGGATTCGTAGAGGTACACCGAGTGCTGTGCAGCGTGCGCGGCCCTGCACGCGGGTGTGTCGCTCGAGTGAGGCGCCGTATTTAAGAACCGAGGGCGCGTTGCGAAAACAGATGTCGGGCAGGGGCTTCGACATCCTGGAGCACAAAGTCACCAAGGCCAAGCTCGCCGTACGCCGCCAGCGGAACCGGTACCTCAATCTGTACAAAGAGCTTCAGGCCTTACAGAGGAAGGCCAAGGACATGGCTGTCGAGGTTGGCCGCCTGAAACAGGAAACCAGGAGGGCCTCGCAGGGCGTGGCCAGGGCGGAGCAGGCCGTCCGTCTGCGGGATCTTGCGCAAGGATACGACTCTTGATTGCTTTGACGTTTGGAGAAAAGTGCGTAGTATCCGCTTGTGTTGCAGGACACGCTTTTCCGGACACTAATAAAAATATCAAACCAAAATTATTTTTGCCTTGAAGGGATTCGTGCAGTTCGCATTTTGATTCCCGAAGCATCTAGTATAAAGGGTAATGCAAATGGTGGCTCATATGTCATACGTTCCCGGAATTTCTGTTTTTTCATGTAGACGGCTTAAGAGAGACGAACATGAAAGATTGGTGCCAGGCAAAGAGATGGAGAACGTGTTGATAAAACTAATGCGGTTTCGTTCAAAAGACGAAGAAGAAATGGTACTGTGTAAAGATTATGGGAATTACAAATACGGCCCAGATTTTCCGTTAACAAAATATAAATTACGTAAGTGGATAAATGAATACAAAAAGTACAAGAAAGATGAAGAAGAAAAAGCTATCGACGCCATTTCTCCTTATTTCGTTGCAAAATTTCCTTTCCACAAAGATTATAAAGGTGTCGAGTTTTCAATTTCAAATAGGGAAGAATATCTCAATCAGTTTATAAGCGAGAATAATCTTCCAAAATTGAAAGAGCACGAGGAAGTAGAAATAATCATATTATTGAACAATCATTTTGTGCGTGACCCAGAAAATACAACCGATGATGAAAAGTGGAACAAATTCAGGGACTTGATCAGGAAAATGTATCAAGCGTAGGTGAATGTTGTAAAAACCACACGTTCGACTTGTTTATGATTATTTAATGTAAACATCAGCATGTATGCCCACTGAAAGAAGATTGTCTTTCTGTGTCGTCGTCGCGTGCTCGTCGTCACGTGCTGCCCTGGCAGACGTGTGCTGGCAGTTGGGTGCATGCTTGTACTTGTTTCATCTATCTGCGACCCTTGGGATTCCAGTCTTTGTCCTGGTCCTCTTCACGTTTCAGCTTCTTAGCCTTGAAAGGAGCGTCTCTTTCCCTGTCTTCTTTCATCATCTGTTTCTCGAGTTCGTCCTGCGCTTTGGTACCTGCTGCCTTTATTTTACAAAAAAAGAAGTGGTCATCATGTACATGTGTTGTTGCGCTGCACTCAAGACGCTCAAGACGAGTGCTCAAGACGAGTGCTGAAGACGAGTGCTGTCCCGAAAACCGACAACGATTTACATTACATCACATTGCATAGTCTGAGGCGAGAGAGCTAAGGTCAAATGCCTCCTCCTTGTCGATCCTGAGTTTGCCAAACATTTCCGAATAGGCGTTGCCCTGCACCTCGGAGCCCGAGGCAAAGAGGGTACCCTTCATGGGGTTCTTGAGAATATTGTCGAGCGAGACGGGCGTTGCATCGTCGTAGCCGTCACCGAAGAAGCACTCTTTGACAGACTTGCCCAGCTCCTTGCAGGATTTCAGCGAAGCGTACATGTCGACAGGTTGCGCTGTGTCACGGTAGTAGACCTCAAACGTCTTGCCAGCAGAGGCGCTGCAAGACGCTGCGGCGACAAGCACCTCTGCGAGGTCAAGGCGGGAGATGATGCCGCTCTTGGTCACGCCCTGGTTGAACTCGACGTTCTGCACGCCGCGCTCCTCGCCCGGAGACAACATGCCAGGGCGGACAATGGTGTAGCCCACATTCGCAGGTGCGCCAACGTAAAGGTCTCGCACGCCTTCTTCGCCAGCCTGTTTTTTGTAGCACGAGTCGCACGAAGCCTCGCCCTTATCCACCTGCTCGCCACCGTCTGATAGTTGTCGTCCATCCTTGCTCTGGCACTTGGCACAAACTGATGACACGATGACCAAGCGCTCCACGCCGGCCCGCAGAGCCTCGCGGGCAACATTGATCAGGCCGACGTCTTCAACATTGTCGCTGGGGGGCGCGAGCTTGCCACCATTGACGTTGTCGATATATCCGCCCTTGGGCTCGACGCCAGCTGTGCGAGTCTCCATGTATGACATCATGTTGGCACCTGTCATGTCGCGCTTGCCGCCTGGCACAGTGCCAGGTGTCACAGTCACAGCAACCTTGGGGCGCGACGCAGCACAGAAGATGACAGCGCCTGCGCCGTCCAGGAGTCCCACGAGAGTCTCAGGCTTAAGTACGTCGGCTGTGACGGGGCGCACACGGGACATGTCTTTGACGTCGTCGAGGACCATCGTGTCGGGCCCAGCCTTGTCGCGAGTCGCGAGCGTAACGGGACGACGTGTGACGGGAATCACAGTTTTGCCCTTCTTGAGCAGGCTGCGCACTGTGTCGCCCCCCGTGTAGCCGTTTGCGCCAAACACCACCACAGGACGGGCGTCAAGGTCGGCAGGGGCGGCTGCGCCCGGAGACAGCAGTGTCGCCGAGCCAGCGGCAATGAGCAGGAGCAGGTCCTTGCGGGTCACGTCAGCGCGTTCGTCAAAGCGTGCATCGCCCATGAAGCGTGCCTGCAGGCCTAATGCACCTGAAGACGCCGGGCTCTTCGTGGTGCCGCACACTGACGGAGCCATGGCCCGACGCAGCGCAAGCTGGGTACTGCCAAGGGCAGCAGGCTGGAAAAAGCAGCTCGCTGGGCCAATGAGTAAGGCCACGGCCGCAAGGCACGTGCTTCTGCGAGATGTCGAGAGCATGTTGTGGTGTCGACCCTATTCTTCCACTGCAATTGCGTGTGGACATGAAATAAGCAGAAATGGCGTTTGCTCGAATTTGGTGTGTGCCGGGCCAGTTTGGTTTTCGAGGAGTTCGCGAGAGGAAATAAAAGGAAGAAAAGGGGAATATAATTATAGCGTTATATGGCTTCTCTCCGGTGCTCTTGGTTGTTGTTATAGATATATACATGCATATATATATGACCATATATATATACCCATATATATATATATATGTATATACCCAAATATATAACAATTGAACGCGTACAAATTTGTTTTGGTTATTTTATATAAACATCAATATTAACCGCCTCCTTGCTGTCTCTTCACGACGCTTCCACTAATACGAGCGTCGTCCTTGTCGTGTCAGTCGTCACGTGCTGCCCTGGCAGCTGTGTGCTGGCAGTTGGGTGCATGCTTGTACTTGTTTCATCTATCTGCGACCCTTGGGATTCCAGTCTTTGTCCTGGTCCTCTTCACGTTTCAGCTTCTTAGCCTCGAAAGGAGCGTCTCTTTCCCTGTCTTCTTTCAACATCTGTTTCTCGAGTTCGTCCTGCTCTTTGGTACCTGCTGCCTTTTTGCTAGCAGCACGTTCCTTTTTCTCGTTCTTTCCTGCCAGACGCATGCCCTCAGTTTCGACCTTGGCAGCCGCTAATTTTTTATCGTATACGACATTCGCCTCGACGGTGGCGAGCTTGTGCGTGACGGCGCCGAGCGTGTGCGTGACGGCGCCGAGCTGGTCCTTGACGGCGGCGAGCTCCTTCGCCGCTTCGGCCCGCACGGCGGCGAGCTCGGCCGCCGCTTCGTCCCGCACGGCGACCAGCGTGACCTCCTGCTGAGCCACGACTTGAAGTATGTTCACGAAAGCAAATCCTGGAATGATGTTGGGCCACTTCTTCCTGCACGCAGGGCAGGCGGGGCGAGAGACGCCATTGGAAACAGAAATATTTTTCATTGTTAGGAAGCAACCGTTGCACAGAAAGTGGCCGCAATCATACATGACAATCCCGACGACCAGTAATGTATTCATGCAAATGGGACACAGTGTCGACGATTCTTTATTTTTCTTCAATACTGCGGCGCTCGGCCCGGGGTCCTGTGGCTGCTTGCCTGCCGACATGTGTTTGGTTTGTACGTGGGTGATCGCGCCTTAAATATGGCCATCAAAAAAACAGGCATGCTGATGGCGGCCAGCCCGGCGCGAGGCCGCAACATGACGGATGCAGTGCGTGCGTGCTTCTTCTCGGAGCCGCACATAGTCAACACTCTGCACGTGATCCTGCAGGCGAACCTGTACGACCAGGTGGACCACATCGTGGTTTCGCTGCTCAAGCTCATCCAGAACCCGGTGAGCTTCGCCCTCACCGACGTCGGCTACGCGCCGTTCCGGGCCGACACGACCCTCATCATCCCCTTCGACAGCATGACGACGGCACAGCTCGAGGCCATCGCCGCGGCGCTGGAGACGGTGCGGGCGCGGCAGATGTACCACGCGTCGACGCAGATGGGCGGCGGGCTCTACCTGCGCTCGGTGGAGGACGCCCCGTCGTTCTTCATAGACCCCTCTCTCGTGCTCTTCGCCAGCAACGTGCTCGTGCGCAACTCCGTGTCGAGCGCGCACAACAAGAAGAACGTCTCGAACATCATCATCCAGCGCGTTCTCAGCGCCGTCAACATCGACCACGGACAGATCACGCTAGCAGAGGCCATGTCACAGGCACACTTCGTGCCGGCCGAGAGCGTGTCAGTGGTGTAGACTGTCTGGTAATGCTTTATGGATGCCAACCTTTATCTTCCCCAATCAGCGCGCCGGCCGTGCATGTTGGCCGCATAGAGAGAATGATTGTTTCAAATATTTTTATTCATACAAAGCTATAAACCCACACACTGTGTTACACCTTGAGGCAGCACAACCCTACACCTACTCGCTGCTAGTCAGCAATAATTGAAAGTCCAGCTGCTGCGCTACTTGCGGTTGCCTTCATGGATCTGCAGAACCTTTTCTACACACTTCTTGACGATGTCCACCATTTCCCCTTGCACCACATACCCATGCGAAGTTGTGTTATCTGCTGATGCGAGGAGTGAGAAGACGTCAATGCATATCAGATTCTCATCAGTCACCAGAACCTCATCCACTTGGACTATCCAAGTGCATGATTGTTTTGGGATGACATGTGTGTCCAATACCTTCGAATTGCCATTTGGACCGTCCAAAATGCCCATGAGGATGAGATGACGGTTTTTTTTCCCTAACACGAACATCAACTTTCCCTCCCCTTTCGTTGCACCTACGACATCTTCGTCTTTCTGGGGCATGACAAACGTCAAAATCTTGTAATGACGTTCCACGTTGCTTGCAGAACCCTCAATGTTTGCTTCATTGACTTCACGCTCGTCTATTAATTTCTGGGGAGATGACACCAGGCCCTCCGCCACCTTGTTATTGCGATTGCTCGCCCGTTGCGGACTGGCGGGTTTTTTGCCTTTGGCTTTGCTCGCCTTTGTTTCACTGGCGGGTTTTTTGCCTTTGGCTTTGCTCGCCGCATCTCGACTGGGAGCAGCTTTGTGTGCACTCAGTTTTTTGGCGATGGTCTTCTGCAAAACCTGTTTTTTGCTCCTCTGGTACTTTCGACGGACGCCTCCAGTCATGGTGTCGCTCGCCTTCGCCAAACCAAACAGTTCGCGTGTATAACCAACCGCATGCTTGTTAACCGTAGCAATAAAGCACGCGGAGGCTGCTCCGACTAAAGCACATGCGAGCTTAACGAACATTGTAGTTTGATGTTTATGCATGTCACTCTGCTCTTTAATACCCTTTTTCAGGTATACGTACCCGGAAAAGCGACAATGCCTCTTTGGTAGTGCGAAACACTGTACATATATATATACATAAATGTATATACATATATATACATATATCTATATACATATATCTATATACACATATATATACATAAATGTTGGTGCCGTCATGGGATCTGAGTACAGGCGCGACGACTGAACGCGTTTGTTTTGATGAAGACGGTTATGTTCCACAGACTTGACGCCAAGGTGTCGCGCGTGCCGCCCTATGTATTTATGAAGGCGGACACACGTGGAATGCCGTTCAGCTTTGTTAACAGGGAAATCGTAGCTAAGATAGAGGACATCAACAGTCGTCTGCGCGCGCTCGGGCGTCCCGACTGTGCGTACAGACTTCTGCTGACGCGGGATGTCCTCATATCGCTGAATAGGGGTTACGAATACGAGCTCTCCTTGGTGCGCCAGGAACACGGACCGCAACAGGCCGATGCCAGCACTGCGGAGCAGGGGGCCGTTCAGATCATCTGTGAGAGGAAGATCAAATTCCTCGCAGACAAAGACACGGACATATTCTACCCCGACGACATGAGCGCAGACAGCTGCATCTTCACGTATGAGGCAGCGCGATCGATGAATGACAGAGAGCGATACTTCAGGAAGAAGTATGCGTCGCTCCTCATACACCTGTCGGTTTTCTGCGCAGCCAGCGCACGCAAATGCATGAACGTGATGGCGATACATCCGGCGACGGCCAAGATCTACAGATGCTACGACGATTGGACAGAGTGCGACAAAGCTCGGTGGTCGAAGGAACATTATTCATTAGAATTCCCTGACGAGAAAACAGCACAGTATACAAAGAGCTACGACGAGGCCCGCTGCATAAACGCTGCGAGAGTAGGCAATACAAGCTCCGCGAAGGAGTTCGCGCATCTCGCACCCGAGGCTGTCGAACGCCTGAAGAGCGAGGCTGCCCAACAAATCAACCACATTCTCACTCTATACGAAGAAAATCCCGCAACCTACACCAGCGGATGCGTTTCGCCATACATCGTGTGAGCACACACTTGCCCGGGCGCTGCTGCTGACCATGCAGTCGTGGTGTGCGGGTTGCGTTCGGTCTCCTTTCGCGGTATTTACGAAATCAAGGGCCAGCATCACATGCCAATTGATTTTGATTTTATTGACGACCAAATCATAAACACGATAAAATTTATAAACAGGGATCTGATCAAAGCAGGAGTGAATAGTGACGCCGAGTACAGTGTGCAATTGAGACAGGACGTCTTATTTCCTGAGGAAAAGGGATATATGTACTGTCTCTCTCTAACGCGCCAGGAACGGTCAAAATCGCGCAGGCAACCAGGCCTTGCATTGGAAGGGTCTATTCAAATGGTTTGTTCGTGTTGGCTCGAATTCCTTGTTCGTGGCGACACTGGCACGTTCAACCCTGAAGACATGACAATTCGCTTGAACAGATATGCGGCAGCCGAGTCATTGCATGATAAAAATCGATACTGTAATAAGCAATATGAAGCCCTCCTGGTACATCTGTCGGTGTTCTGCGGGGCCTGCAGATTCAAACGCATGCACATATTGGAATCGGATCCAGACATAGCCAAACTGTACACATTGTACGACAAGTGGTCGAACTCGCAACATAGTGCAGACGATGCGTCTACCTCCAGTCTTTCCCACTTTCGCTGCATAGACGCTGCGAGTAACAGAATGTCGAAAGTACAAACACTAATGTTTTTGAAAATGGAGGCTGACGAGGAAGTTGATCGGATCGTCGAATCATTTACAGAAAACGCCCGAACATACCTCAACAGTTGCTTACCACCATACAGTGTGTGAACACACACTTGCTTGGGTGTACACACAGGCTCAAGCACGATGTCTATGGCCCTGTCCTGTGGACGCATTGCGTGCGTGTGTGTGTGTGTGACAGGGAGGGTGGCATGGAGGGTGCCACGGAGTATGTACTCGACAAAACTATATAAAAGACATCTATTGCATAAAAAAAAAATGTCCTATCCTCATACTGTTCCCAACATGTCAGATGAACAGGCAAGCGAATGGTTGCAGTGCAGAATCGATCGGTTGACTAATATGTTGATGGCATCACGCATTGAAAGGACACGGGAAAGATTAATGAAAAATATCGCAGAATCCACTGCTATTCGCGATCACCTGAAGGATCTGAGTACAGGCGCGACTACAGAAAGCGTTCGTTTTGATAAAGACGGTTATATTCCACGGACTTGACGCCAAGGCCCTCGACTGTACAGGCTGGTTTGTAAGAAAAAGCCCTTTGAATAGAAAATGACTGTGCAACCAAACGCAGTTCCTGCTGAGCACGGTGTTGCAGTGGCAGTGATAGAGTTTGAATATCATTAAAAATATAAAAACAACGTGCCTCTGTCGACTGAGAGAGAGAGAAGTTCGCCGAAATATTCAATTGATTACATCTCCCAGTCGGTTGCGCAGACACTTACAAATGTTCTGAGAGGCACCCCCCAGGGCTTGTCGTAGCCCACGCATTTCATGCTCAAAGAATAGTGTTTAAAGAGTTTGCGGACGCATGCATCCGCCTCACTGCATGAACCCACCCCCCCTCCCATCATGAAAGCAAACGAGACAGGGACAAACGCCAGACTGTCAGTGCATGTGTCCCATATAGGTTGGAGGATGCAATTTCGCTCTTTCTTTTGGCGAAAGTGGTTGCACACTCTGTTGTCGTCGGGCTTGACGATCATCTGCATAGCAACAGCATCATCGTGCAGCAAAAGAGCGTCTTCTTTTTCGAATGAAAATACCGAGGTCACAACATCCGGCTTTTCCATCACCAGATGGCAATGGTCCACGCCTTCGGAAGTTGTCGACAGTGAAATAAGAGTCAATATCCGAACACACATCTGTGCACTTTCCAAGTTCTGCATCACCGGCGTAGGACCACACATCATCTTGTGGTTCAGCTTCCAGTCCTTTTTCTGGCACTCCCTGTTGCAATAGTGCGTGACCTTGCACACTGCACACGACATCAACTTCACATCGCGAAGCATACTCATCAAGACCTTCCCGCAGGAAGTGCACTGGCGCATTTGGTCCAGAACTGCGCACTCCACCTCGGTCAAGCCGAAATGCAGCCGATTCTCGTAACGGGGGGGCGCACACTGTGTTTCTTCACAGTAGACGCGCACGCTCTCGAGAAACTGCACGTCCGTCTGCAGCGTCGCCTTCAGCAGCGTGCGTGCTTTGCTCGTCTGCATGGTGGGCTGTTCGCTACGTTCCGTGCTTTATAAGCAAGTGGCATCCAGACTTCTTTTTAATAGAGACTGGCCCGGGCGCGTCACGAACCTTTAAAAGCCGCAATCGCGGCGGAAAATCCCGACTGGCCCGGGCGCGCCCCGCATGTTTAAAACACGCAGTCGCGGCGAACCAGCTTGCAACAAGTCGCCACCTACAGGCAGCACGCAAGCAGACACAACGAACATGTCTTCCCCTGCCGAGCCCCTCGCCATCGCGCGCGTCATGCCTCACTGACCGGCCGCCCAGCCCGAGAGCATGCATCGCCGTGTTCTCCACCCCCTGCTGGTCGACGTGCGCTTCGTGAAGAGGCCTGCCTCCTTGCTCGGGACGATACATGGACTCCACGGGCTCGACCGCACGCTCTTTCTCGAAAAGAGCATGCGCCAATTGGTGCACGGCCAGGTTGACGAGGAGGGCAACGACATCAGTGACTATTTCGTGGTGGCTGATGTGGGAGCGGTGGTGCTGTTTGATGAAATGGTGCATGCGCGTCGATGGGCCAACCAAACAGCACAAGTCAATATCGAGCATGCTCCAAGCCTCAAGTATATTAAAAGCAGCAATCACAATGTGAGTTTGATTTTATTGCATGATCTTATTCGAGAATCTGGTACAAACATTTCATGTCTCTTATATTTTCTGTGCAGGGTGGCACACTCGCAGTGGCAAGTATGCATGACGTTATTAAGCTTCTCGTTTTGCACCCAAAGATGACGGCCTTCAATGTCAACATAATCAACGCGTATTTGCAGTACAACAAAGGTGCCGTGGGTGACCTTGCGCACGCTGTACAAGAGGCACCAATATCCTCGCAGGGGCTGTCACCTGGATACTTCGAGGTTCCCTGCATAAATGCCTCATTGTATGGGAAGCAGATGCGCGACATCCTCATCGTTGATTTCTATATCAATAGTGATATACTAATTCGCTTCCGCAGAAGGGACGGCAAGGTTGTCATCACCGACCTGTTAGTAGGGGTGGGTAGGTACGCAAATGTAAAAGAAGCATATGATGCAATGAGCTTGATGTTTGGAAACGAAGAAAAAATGATAGCAAATCTGGAGAGTCTTGAAGTCGACGAAAAGTTGCTGGAAAATGAGGTGTGACTTAAAATCAAATTCATTTTATATTTTTTTGCAATTATAAGATGAACATTGATTGTAAATAATTTCATAAATTCAAACTGAACGAAGAGCAACAGGTACCCCTCTTCTTAGGATTTCTCAAGGATGCTATCAAGCTTATGAACCGCCTGGGCGTACTTGAAGTGAACGACGCCCTCATGACCCACTTCGACAGCATGAATGATATGTTTGCTAGCGTTGGTATGGTGAAAGATGGACTGCCAAAATATCATAAGATGAGAAGCGAACACATAGTGCGAGATGCGATCAACCATGCTTTCGATGGATTTATCCACGACACAGTTATGGATCATGAGCAAAAATACCACGCTCGTCGCATCGACCACCGCATCCAGATAGGAAATACTGTATTGGCGATAGAGACTGACGAAAAAGCACATCAAAGTTACAATGACGAAACCGAAAAAAAACGTTATGATGAATTTGCCTCTTTATTTCCGTACAAATTTATATTCATCAGGTTCAACCCAGATTCAAATAAGGAGAAAAGCAATAGCAAAACCAATTTGGAACATAAGATTGGCCACCTCATACAAAACATGAAGAATCAAATGGATCGCATTCGACTAGGGCAAAATGTCTTGAAGATTGAGATTATTCGGCTCTTTTACTAGTCTGTGACATTTTAAAGGTTATAGTGTGTGGACAGACACTCACCTGAATGTGTACGTTTACAATAAATCCATGAGTCCAAAGACTTGTAACTCGGACTTACAGCACTCTCACACAAACCCTCAAAATCCAAACTCACTCGCCTCACGCACAACCCCTTAAATCCAGACTGGCCCGGGCGCGCACATCCCCTTAAATCCCGACTGGCCCGGGCGCGTCACGAACCTTTAAAAATCGCAATCGCGGCGAAAACTCTAGACTGGCCCGGGCGCACCACCAACATTTAAGAACCGCAATCGCGGCGAACCAGCTAGCAAGATGTCGCCTCCTACAGACAGCACGCAAGCAGACACACCAAACATGCCCTCCTCTGCCGAGCCCCTGGCCATCGCGCGCCGTGCTCCCTGCGCCGTGGTGGGCAGCCAGCGCTTCGTCAAGCACCCCGCAGCACTGCTCGGGACGCTGCCCGGACTCGGGCACGTCAAGGATAAGATCTCCGTCGACAAGAAGCTGCGCCAGATGGAGCGCGGCCAGGTTGACCCGGATGGCAACGACATCACTGGCTACACTGTTCTGGCCGATGCGCTGGGTGCGGTGGTGTATGATGACATATCACATGCTTATAGGTGGGCCAACAACAAAAGCAAGGTCAACATCGAGATTGCCCCCAGCCTCACGTATATTGAAAGCGGAAATTACAATGTGAGTTTACTCTACTTTATTTAATTTTAGTGTAGCAGCTTACTCGTCTGGAAATCCTCTTAAAATTGACCAAAAAAACACGATGTCAAGTATGGCATCATTCAAATTGATCGAAAACAAGCTCAAATCTACCAAACCAGACCAAATATATTGACTAATTTTCTGGAAATTTTAGCTAACTCACTCGAATTTGCTTACTTTCTAGTTTCCTGGAAATCAACCTGTAAAATCAATTAAAAATCGACCAAAAAAATACGATGTCAAATTTGGCATCCTTCAAATTGATCGAAAACAAGCTCAAATTTACCAAACCTGACTAAATATAGTGACTATTTTTTGGTACTAATATTAGTACCACTAATCTACTGGTACTGAATTTAACCGCCCTCTGAATTTCGTGCAGGGTGGTATGCTCGCTGTGGTCAACACGACGGACCTCATCGCGCTGCTGGTTTCGCACGGGAAGAACAAGAGTCTCCAGCGCGAGACCACCACGGCGTACGTGCAGCGCGAGACAGGCGCCGTGGCAGGCATTGCGCGCGCGGTGCAGGCGGCGACGGCGCCGACGGAGGGGCAGCGCGCGCTGCAGGCGGGCTTCGAGGGGGTGATTGCGGAGGGCGAGAGCCGCACGGAGGAGAGCGTGACGACGGACGGCGAGGGGCGTCAGACGGCGCAGCGCCTGGTGGAGCGCGGGGTGCTGCTGCCGGACGGGCAGGGGGTGCACGTGCAGCAGGCGCAGTCGGTGGTGCAGGCGGGAAAGTCGGAATTCGACGGGCTCATTCACAACCTGACGCAGATGGTCAACGCTATCATGACGTCCGCAGAGTTCATGGGGAAAGTGCACCGGGACGTGAGCCAGCTTAGCGCAACCACCGCCTGCATCGAGAAGCGCGTGCTCTCGCTCGAAAAAGGCCAGGGCATCGCGAAGCAGGCCCGCGCGCCGAGGAGGGAGCGCGTGACGTGGAACCGCACGGACCACCCCGAGCTGCCGAAGAACATCCTGTTCCGGGACGGGTCGTTCGGGTGGAAGAAGACGCACAACAAGGAGTTCTTCTGCAAGTACGGCTTCGCGACGATGCAGGAGGCCGTGCAGAACCTCGCGGGCTTCGAGTTCGGGCGGTTCTCGCACGGGTAGGGCTGTGCGGGTGCGTAGGTGGGGCGTCTCGCCGCCTCGCTCAGTATCTGGCGTATATAAGAGGCAGACGACACACGCAATACACTATGCGCACCCGCAGCGAGTCTTTTAGGTTCAATCTCATCATGGACGAGTTCCACGACACGCCTGTGGGAGCCCCGGGGGCCGAGATGCAGGCGCTGTTTGCGGATCTGCTGGCGTTTCTGCAGGGCCACCCGCGCTTCGAACTCACTCTCGCGCAGTGCAAGGTCGTGGTGGGTCAGGGCGACCAATCCGATCCGATCGTGCATGAAGAGGTGCACCGCGTCCTGATGGAGGAGTTCAAGCTGCACTATGCGGGAGACGACTCGGACTATCTCGACGGGCCGATTTGCATGCACGAGAACTTTCGCGAGTGAGTTGTTTACTCGAATAAAATATCAACAAACATTCTGTGTGTGTTCTCTGTGTATACATGTACATATCTGGCAGCACACGGAGGGATCTTGCGTTTACTGTTACACAAAAATCAGCGCCACCTCAGCGGCGTCAGGGGTGGTGCGTCTCGACGAAGCCGCCGTCGCAGACGCAGTCGTCCTCGTCGGAGCTCCCGCGCGGCGCCCGCGAGTGTGTGGGGCAGTGCGTGAGCGTGTTGTTGAGGCAGAAGGTGTCGGAGCCGCAGGCGACGCAGGGCTGCGAGTGGTCGACGACGCACGGCCGGCTGTGCTCGTCGAAGTAGCCCGTGGCGTTGCCTGCGCACCCGCGCCAGTGGCCGGGGTCGCACACGCACTTGTCGACGGCGTCGGCGAGCCAGTCGCTGGTGGAGTTCTGCGGACAGCCGTATATGTGCACGGAGCCGGGGCAGTAGTGGTCGACGGTGCACGCGTCGCAGCGCTCGCCGGGCGCGCTCGAGAAGTGTCCCGGCCGGCAGGTGCAGTTGACGAGCCTGGCGGAGCCGTCGAGCGACTGCGAGTTGGACATGCACGGGTTGAGGGTGCTGCCGCCCGGACAGTAGAAGCCGGGGAGGCAGACCTCGCACGCACTGCCGTCGGCCCCGAAGAACCCGGGGTGGCACACGCAGTCGGTGCGGTTGTCGCTGCCCGGCGGCGAGTGCGCGTGGGCGGGGCAGGCCGAGCACTGCGTCTGGCCCGGCAGAAAGACGTACGAGTCGGGGGCGCACGGGCGGCAGTGCGCAGGCCCGGCGGCAAAGGCGTCGCGCACCGAGCCCGGCGCGCAGAGCGTGCAGTTGGCGTCGAAGCTGCCCTCGGCGCCGGGGACGCACTGGCACTCCTGCACGCGGTGCTGGGGCGAGGCGGGCGCCGTCGCGCTGAGCGCAGCGCAGTCCGTGCACACTGCGTATCCGGCGGCGCTCCAGGTGTTCTGCGGGCACGGCGTCTGCGTGCGGTTGCCGGGACACGAGAAGCCGGCGTCGCACGCGGCGCAGTGGTAGCCCGCGCCGACACCGCGGCCGACGAAGCCGGGGGCACACACGCAGAGGTTCACGTCGACGGAGCCCAGGCCGTCGTGCGAGGAGTGCGCGGGGCACGCCGAGCACAGCGTCGCCTTCACTCCCAGTACACTGACATTCTGCCAGGTGTCGGCGGGGCACGCGAGACACACAGTCTGGGCGTCATCCGTCGTGAAGTGGCCGTCAGCACATGCGAGACAGGCGTCGGCGGAGGCAGCCATGGCCGCGGTGCCGTAGGTGCCGGGGCCGCAGAGCTCGCAGCGCGTGGCGTTGCTGCCGGTCTGGAAGGTGCCGGCAGCGCACGGGGAGCACGTGAAGCGAGATGCTCCGGGCGCCAGCGCGGAAGCGAACCCCGGGTCGCACACGCAGGCGAGCGCGAGTCCAGCGCGTTGTAGTCCAGCTGTCGATGTGTTTCCGGGACAAGCCAGGCACGCGACCACGTCAACAGACCCGTGATGCTCATTGTATGAGTCTGCGTCACACGCTGTGCATATATACTCGCCCATATCGGAACGGAAGGTCCCCGGCCCGCACGCGACGCACGGCTCGCTCGGCGCCCCCGAGTGCCCCGCGGTGCACAGGCACTGCGTCGCGGCGACCGAGGCCGCCGCGGAGCGAGCGTTGGGGTCGCAGGCCAGACACTGCGCGACGTGCGAGGCGCCCGACGAGGGCAGGAAGGTGTTCTCGGGACAGCCGGCGCACTCCGGCTGGTCGGACTGCGGCTGGAACTTCCCCGGCGCGCACAGCACGCACTCGCGCTCGGCGTCGTGCGAGAAGCCGGGCTCGCAGTGGCAGTCCGTGAACTCGTCGCTGCCCTCTCCGGAGCGCGAGTTGTCGGGGCACGGCACAGGCGCGACCGAGCCCAGCACGCAGAAGACGTCGGCCGCGCACTCGCCGCACGCCTCGTTGCCCGGGCCGGCCTTCGCGGTGCCCGGGGGGCACGCAGCGCACGCCAGCGCCGCGGCCTCGAAGTAGCCGGGCTCGCACACGCAGTCCGTCGCGAGCGCGGCGCCGGTGCGGGGGGTGTGCGCGTTGTCGTGGCACACGGCGCACGGCACGTCGCCCGGGGCCGTCTTGAACTCGCCGCGCACGCACTCGTGGCACTCGTGCGAGACGTTGAAGTGGCCCTCGGCGCAGCGGCAGTCCTCGATGTGCGTGGCGTTGACGGCCGCGACGGTGCTCGCGTTGTTCGGACACCTGGTGCACTGCGCCGTGCCCTGCGCCATGTAGTCGCCCTGCGCGCACGCCACGCACGTGAGCTGCGGCGGGCAGGGGTCGCTCCCGGGCGGCCCGGCGTTGCACAGGCAGGCCGTGCCGGAGACGCTGCCTGCGGGCGAGTGCGAGTAGGCCCGGCACGAGGAGCACGCCCCCGGGCCCGTCGCGTCCTTGAACTGGCCGGCCG
>Ga0209702_10005032_pt1 | contig 18459 bp, 19 predicted proteins | sample FRY01_FD_187210 | JGI IMG/M metagenome (GOLD analysis project Ga0209702, IMG submission 187210) | Freshwater microbial communities from Lake Fryxell liftoff mats and glacier meltwater in Antarctica - FRY-01 (SPAdes) (version 2) | ecosystem: Environmental > Aquatic > Freshwater > Ice > Glacier...
TGTTAATGTACTTATAAAATGCGACGCGGTTATCTAATGTATATTTATCTTTAATTAGTTTATTTTTAAAAAAGTTAGCAATTATATTAGCATTTTTCCCATTATCTAGTTTTTTGATAAAAACTCTAGATGTATTTTGACGACTTTTTACAGAAGATTTACTATATTTTTTATTTGATAAAAGTTTCATAGAAATAGGAAAATTAATAATATTATTATTTTTTGATACTTTAGGAACACTTAATTCTTTAAGAACTTTAACTTTAGGTTCTTTAGGAACTTTAACTTTAGGTTCTTTAGGAACTTTAACTTTAGGTTCTTTAGGAACTTTAACTTTAGGTTCTTTAGGAACTTTAACTTTAGGTTCTTTAGGAACTTTAACTTTAAGTTTTTTAGGCGATATAACTATAGATGATATAACATTAGGATCTTTTTGGGACTTTGGATATGATGATATTATATTATTATTTTTTTCCATAATTCTTAATATAACCTTATAATCATCAGAACCTTTTCTAGGAATACACCATTTATCCTTTCCTTTATTATACTCTTTTAAAGCTTCTGAAAATTTTGTCATCTATTCTATGATTATAAAAATAAAAATCTAATAATTTATTAATACTGTAATACATTTTATTTATAATTCTTAATATATTTAATAGAATAAGAGGTCTTTTTATAAATATAAATGCATACTAAAGAAAAAAATGATGATTTTGAACACGATTATAATATAATAAATATTTTTATTGATATTGTAAAAGATGAAATACTTAAATCTAATATTAGATACGAAATTGTAAAACCAATACTTATGTATGCTTTATATTATTTAATACCATTTATAATATTTATTATATTTTTAAACTTTATAACAACTATATTTGCCATATGTATTGTATTTAAATATTTATTGTGAATATTCCATACCTTTATCAATATTATTTGTAATAATAGACATAGATATCAACTTATTCATATTTTCTTCATTATCTTTATTAATAACAATATACCAACCTCTTTTAAAAACATCTTCATTTGTTTCATAAGGTTCTTTATCAATTAAATGAATAAATCCTTTATTGTATATAACTATGTTGTCGTTATTATTCATTATTAATAATATAATATAGAAATATTTTATATCATTTTTTTAATTTATTCGAAAAGGTATTTTGTTAATTATTTTTGTATGAAGAGGTAGTGATGTCAAAAATAATCCTTTCGGGGAATATGGAATTAAAATTTCATTTATTAAAATGTTAAAAAACTTCTTTGAGTTTAAGTTAGGTGTAAATTTAGATATTTTTACTAAAATGTTGTAAATATTATAATTTATCAATTTTTTTTGTGAGTTATATGTCTTACGTTCGTCCATGAATAATCTACATATTATAGTATAATCGAGTGATATTTTATTACTTTTTCTATTATCTTCGTTTTTTTTTTCAGCTAAACCAAAATCGTAAATCATAATATTGTAATCACAAGATTTAAGATAATAATGTTTTCCCTCAAATAAATAATCATAATATCCAACATCATCATTTTTTTGATATAAAAAATTACCATAATGTGTATCGCAGTGTATATATCCTACCAAATTTTGAAATGTTCCGATAGATATAAATGTTTGAAATAAAATGTTCATTAATTCTTCATAATCGTTGAATAAATCTCCACTGGTTACAAGCATTTTAATGTCTCCATGTGCTAACTCATTAATACATACAACCCTGTATTTATCATTTATATTAACATTTTTACATATTGTATATTTATACATCATAGCAAAATGTTTAGATTTTTTTTTTAAAAGAATCTCTTTAGTGATATATTTCATAATTTCAATTTCATTTATATTTTCATCTTCGTATGCCATAACCTTCGAAGCAATACACTGGTCGCATTTACTATTTGCAATACTGGATAAGTATATAACTCCGTATGCACTTTTAGAACCTATTTTATTTTCTAAAATTAAGACATCATCGATTGTATAACTTCGTATCTTAAAGTTTTTACTCTTTATTTTTTCTAAACATCTATCTATATTAATTTTATCAAGAAGTTTTGTTATATAATAATAATATGAAATTCTATTATCCAATGAAAAACTTTTTATATTGTCAATTGAATTTTTAGATTTGTTATATATTTTTTCATCAAAAGGTATAACTTCACTTTCTTTCATAGTATATAATATTATTCTACTATTATAATATACATAAAATATATATTTATTTGAAAAGAGAATCATACCACATATTTTTTTTTGGATTATAAACGTAACAATTGTCAAAATCTTCATCATATACGAGAAGTTCATGATATTCTTCACTTTTTTGAATATTTTTTTTGATTGAATATTTTTTACACGAATAATATAACCTTTTAAAAACATTAGTTTTTATAATTGGAAGTAAAATATTATTATTCACATCATTCGTATTATTTACATCATTCGTATTATTTACATCATTCGTATTATTTACATCATTCGTATTATTTACATCATTTGAATAATTCACATTAGTTGTTATATAGTTTGTTGAAGTATAAGATGTTTCAATATCATCATGTTTTACTACCTGAACGATTTGTGGAAGTGGTTTAAGTCCATAAACGGCTCTAAGTTTTTTAATTCGTATAGAAATAGATTGCAATTTATATTCTTCATTTTCTATAAATTCTAATAATGATTCTCTATTGTGCGGAGGTATTAAAGCTTCAATTTTAATCATTATTGATATAAAAAATACTGCGAAATTATATATCAATTTTTAATAATATATAATAAATAATGAACGAAGAAACATTAGAAGACTTTCGTGAACTTTTTGATTTTGATAAAGCAAAAAAAGATGTTATATTGGATAAAATATTATCGGATGATATTATTACCGGTGAAAAAATAGATATTTCGGAAGACGTGTTTAAAGATACTACGATAGATAATTGGATTACATGTTTGCCTATATTAGACGGTAGTAAAATATTGATAAAAAAACTTGTTCGGCATCCAATAAAAGATAAGATTATATTAGAGAAACGACAGAGAACATTTATTGATTATGATATTGATATTGAAATTTTAAAAGAATATGAGAATGATATTCTTTGGATTTATAAAATATCAGAAGAAATTGAGAATAACACATCAATAGAAATATTATTTCCATCCTCATTTATATTAAATTACATTAACTATATTGAAATATTACTTGACTTATATCATACATATAAAATATATTTTATACCAATTACATCATTTTTATATCCTTGCAGTGCATTTATTGCACCTTATATTTATATTAATAAATATTTAAATATGAATTTAAGCATAGCATCTTATTTAGAAATATTATATAATTTATTGGCATTCTTATTAAAACCAACAGGAAATATACGAGCAGATATTACAAAACTTATATCTGTATTTTTATATGTAGCAGTTTATGTTTATAATATGTATCAAACATATGAAGTAGCACTATTTTTATATAATACGAAGCAAAAACTTCATATAAAAATGAAAGGATTAGTTTGTTTTGTCAAACATTCATTAAATATAACATGTAACTTACCAATTGATATTGTTGATTCATATTTTAATATAGATAAGTCTTTTCATAATATTGATATAAATAATAGTATGACAGATATTTATAAAATATGGAAAGATGATGAATTAAAAGATAAACTTTCATCTTTATTAAAAACAATATATGCTATAGATGTAATATTTTCAATAAATAATTTAATACTATCGGATGATTGGTCTATAGTATCATATAATGAAAAAGAAACCCTATTATGGAATGCGAAGAATCCTATTCTAAATAATACACAAATATCTAATCCAATTAACTTAAATAAAAACATTATAGTAACAGGACCTAATGCCGGAGGTAAAACAACATATGTGAAAACAATATTGTCTAATATAATATTAGGACAAACTATTGGTATAACATATAGTTATAAATCACAAATGGTACTATATGATACAATAAACTCTTTTATGCGTGTAACAGATGTTCTTGGTGATAAATCATATTTTGAAGCAGAGGCAGAATATTGCTTAAATATGATTAAAAAAGCTATACAAATAAATAATGAAGGTAAAAGGGGGTTGTTTTTAATGGATGAACCAATGCATTCTACGCCTCCTATTGAAGGTATGTCAACTGCTTATTCTGTTATTGAATATCTAAGTAATTTAAATGGAATAACATTAATAATTACAACTCATTTTCATAAATTGATAAAATTAGAAGAATTATATCCGGATAGATTTATAAACTTATCCGTAGATGCTATACCTCAAAATAACAAATATTATTTTCCATATAAAATAAATAGAGGACATTCGTATTTATGTATTGCGATAGAGTTATTGAATATTAAAGAGTTTCCAAAAACAATAATTGATAATGCGATTAAAATGAAAAACAAAATATGTTCTGATTTTAATAAATAATGTTTAATTTTTTATTTAATCAACCATATATCAATATTAGCATTATTGTATTAGCAGCTTTATTATTTCTAATTATGTTTTTATGGAGAAAACTTACAATATTAGAAGGTAATTTCTTCCTATTAGAAAAAAGAGTTAATATAATCAAAAAAGGTGAGAGAACAGAATTGTTAGCCAAAAATTGGAATAATTATGATAAAACAATGAATGAAATATTCAAAGATAGTATTGTTACGGATGATAACGATGTATCAGATAAATGTTGCGAACCTGTTAATAATGTTTCGGGTAAATGTTATAACGGAGATATCGATTCTGATAAATGTTATAATGGAGATAATGATACATATGATAAATCTTATAAAGGTGATATTTGTAATAGTGATCATCCGTTAAAAAAAGAAGAAGTTGTTATTAATAAAAAAACAACAGTTAAACTACCAAAAGAGGTTCAAGATTTTGTTGATATAGACGATGATTCGGTAACACACATAACATTATCTGATAATAATAAATCTTTTTATGATATTGGTGATTATAATACTGAAGAAACAGTTTCCTCAAATGTAAATGATAATATGGATATCGCCGATAATATATCAGTATCTTCGGATATTACATTTAATAATGAAGGTGATAAATCATCGATAAAAAAATATAAAAATATGAATTTAGAGAAATTAAGAGAAGAATGTGTTGAAAAACAGCTAAACACTGAAGGTACAAAAACACAATTAGTAACACGTATTGTGGAACATTTTAAAAAGCAAAAATAAAAAATGTTGTAATTGTATAAGATAATAATTATAATGAGTTTTTTTTCGACAACTGAACTTAAACCTGAATGTCCGTTAAAAATGTCGGACGGACGTTCATTTACAGATTATAGACCAAGATGTATGGTAAATGCCGAGCTAATGACAGATTTATATACTAATAATATGGTTAAAAGCAGTTATGAAAGTAGAATTTTTTTACAAGAAAATGCAGAAAAACTAATTGAGAGAAATAGGTTAAATGTATTAGATACATTAGCACCATGTGCTCCGTGTAATAGACCTTTTAGTGAAAATGGAACAATGTATCCAGAACGCTATATTGTAAAATGCACTGCGACAACTTGTGAAAAAGTTGAGGTTAATAAAAATGGTCTTGGCACAAGTACACGAGTACAATAATTTTTATATTAATCATATTATAAAAATAATTCTATATATAAAATATAGAGGTATTAATAATGATTTTTGAAGATGAATATGTTAAATTAAATATTACATTCAATCCTGATTATTCCAAAGTAAATATTGCTGGAATTATGAAAAAAGACGAAAAATACGATTCCGTTATTTTAATAGCACCAAACCCTATTGATAGAATGTCTAATTATTCTGGTTCAGGATTACCTTTTCCAAATCACGTAATAGCATTTGAAAATACTCCGAATAGTAAAAATATTACTAATTTAAAAACATTTAACGCTGTTTTTAAATATCCTAATAGTTTTTATATGCCCAACGGTAATACAAAAATAATATCTTCATTATTTATAGACTTTACTATTAATAATAATACATCTCGGTTTAAATATGAACTTCATGATATTAACGCTTTACGGACATTAGTAAATAGAAGTTCTCGTACAGGACCTGAGTTTTATGCGGCGAAAGATTATTTATTACCAGTTGATACCGCAGAAAATGTATTATATGCTTATTCGAAGGCAAAAATAGAAAATGATATTGGATAAATATGTTCTATATTTTTAAAAATATTATAAAAATTGATAAAACGAATATCAAAAATATATATCTTCATAGCAAGACTAAGATTATTCTATAGATAGAAAGACACACAAGTTTTCTTAAATAGATTATATTCTACTCAAATTATTTACAACAAAGGATAATCTTTATTAGTAAATAAAACTACTTTAAGTTTTCTCCTCTTCTTAAACAAAATGTCATCTTTTGTCAAAGTTGAGTTCAATCCAGATCATATTAAGAATATGTTATATTCTCGCGTCGTTAGTAAGGTTTTTAATTACGATGGTGTTATTTTCGGAGGTTATGTACGAGACAAGATTATTGCTAATCATTACAGGTGTGAGTACAACAAGACTCATTCTAATAGATGGGAATCGAAGAAGTTCTGGAACAAACAGTATCATCCTGAAACTGTAGGACGCATGCTTATTCCCAATGATTTGGATATTTGCGTATCGGATAACATATCCGCCAAAAGTCTTATTGACGATATTAAAGTGATGATTTTTGAAGATTTTGACCGCGGAAACGTTGAAATATCTTCATGCTATACAACGCAATCGGATAACAAATATTTTCGCTTGGCGGTTTCAAGTGTAACCAAAGTATCCTTCGCTATCGCTATCGGTAAAATCCCTTATATTTCACAAGGAAATATTATCAATGTTAGCTTTGATATTGTCGTTCGACACAATAATCGTATCCAACCTCCATTTGGCAATCTTGATTTATTGTGCAATATGTTCATATTGACCAAAAGCGGTATCACCATATCTGGAAACACTGGAACAAAGATTGATAGTATGAGTATTATTGACAAAAAAAAGGTAGAACTCCGAGTTATGACGGATATGGTAGTCTATAAGACAGAGTTTTGCCTTAACGTCAAAAAGTTTGATACCGTTAGTAACTATAACTACGCTGTGTGCGACCGCTTAGAGAAGATGTCCTTGAAAAGTCCTTCTTGGACTGTAGGAAACATGCCTATAAACATGGAAAGTTCATTGGTAAAGTCTTGTGATACAAACAAAGATATGTGTTGTATCTGCATGTCTGGCTTTAAGAAAGCAAATGGAACTATATCCGTACCTATCCCTTGTTCGACAAAAACAAATATCATAAATGGTGGAAAAATGCATAACGCTTGCTTCTTCAAATACATGAAAAATCAATTAGCAGAAGAAATTATTAACAATCGCTTCAACCCTGATAATAACCTTGATAATTTCTTATTCAAATGCCCCATGCGCAACCAATTCAGCTTTACCGAATATGGTGATAAAATAAACTGTGTAATCAAATCATATATTGATTAGTTATATGACAATACAATACCCACTTATAGCACATACGTATAAAACTCTATTGTAATATAATCCTATTTATCTATTATCTATTATCTATTATCTATTATCTATTATCTATTTTTATATTTTTAAAATTTAATAACACGACCATTATTTTTTTTATCAGTTATAGCTTTAACTATTTGTTTTTTACTTAATTCTTGGTGTGTTTTTGGTGTATTTTATGTAATCCTTTTAGATGGTCTATATATATCACCTTCTTGATTATATCCAATTTCTCCTCGTTGATTAACCCATTCTTCTTTATACCATCTTGCTAATCCTTTTTCTTCATTTTTATCTCCATAATATGCTTCTTTTGTTTTATATTTTTCTTCATATGCTTTGATATATTTTTTAACTAAATTACCTGACCTATAAGCAGAATTTACAGGATTTTCTATAAATAGTTTTTTTTTAATTTTTTCATATAGTTTCATATCTTTTGGTATAGAAGACATTTTTTATTAATTCTATTTTTTGAGTACATAATTAATTATTTCATATTTTTTTTAATTTTTTTATATTTGTTAATATTTGTTTAATTATGTACTCATTTTATAATAACATTCTTTTAAAGACAATAATAAATGAGAAAATACATACAAATTATTATATGAAATTAAATACAAATTATCGTACAATGATAATAATAATACAAATTTTACAAAACTTAAAAGATGATGCATATGCACAGTATATGAAACTAATAATAAATAAGATGTTATAAAAGAAAATTTATTATATGAATAACACATATACATCAACTGTAAGATATGAATGCAATTGTACAACCGATAATCTCTTTTTAAAACTAAATTATAGCAATTATTAGAAATTGAATCTATCATTCTAAAATAATGAATAAATGAACTTCCGAATAAAAATATATAATAGTTAGTTTTTAATGAAAAATATATTAATAAACATAAATAACTAATATTATTATATCCGATATAATATTCTATATCGTGTACTATTTTTGTAGTAATTATCATAGACTTTACAACTATTTTGTCATATAATGTATTTGTAGTAAGTGTGTATAAGAATAAATTGCGAAAATTTTTATTGTATAATATTGTTAAAAATCCTAATAGCTTCCCAAAATAAAATGCCCACTGAGGATATATACAATAGTGTATTTTTAAAATTACACGGAAGTCTTTGTTTATTGGTTCAAAATCATTTTTTGTAATATAATGACATTCTCTGTGAAAATCAAATGCTACAACGTCGCCTTTTTTCAATGTATGAACCTCTGGTATTAAATTAAAGTTAGTTGAAATCTCTCTATTATCGTCTAAACCAATTATTAAACGATAACAAGAAGCAAATGGTATATAATAAAAAGGACCATCTATATGTCTTGTGTAAAAAATATTATCAGAAGTATCATTTAATTTATTTGCATTTGTTGGTGCGGATATATATATTTCATTCATATCATTCAATATATCAATATTATAACTATTGTATTCGCCAGATTTAAACATATCGAAAATAGTATCGCATTTTGATATATTAGAAAAACTATCATATATATTAATAGGTAATTCGTTATACCACCAATGTGTTGATGTTTCATTTGTTGGATTTTGAGAAATAACCCAATTTCTTATTGTATTTATATCACATATTGCTAAATTGTCAGATATATTACAACTATACACTTTTTTTTTTTGATGCTTCCATGGTAAATATATCATTTATTATATATATAATATTTTATATTTTTAAATAATATTACATATAAAAAATGACACATATAAATCGTATATATATTATAATGAAGCGTCTTATTATTGTAGAAAGTTATACAAAAACTAAGACAATTAAAAATTATTTAAAAGACCCTGATACAATCGTTACATATTCAAGTGGGCATATTTATAATTTACCAAAAGAAAAATTGGGATTTGATATAGATACATGGAAAATTGAATATATTAAAAGTAATCCAAAAGTTATTAAGAATATAAGAGATTTAGTAAAAAAGTCTGATGTAATTTATTTAGCTGCTGACCCAGATTTAGAAGGTGAAGCTATAGCAAATAATTTAATGACGTGTATAAAAGATCTTCTAAAAAATAAAACTTGTCACCGTGTAACTTTCAATGAAATTACAGAAAATGCTGTTAAAAATGCTTTATCTAATCCGCGTAATATAGATATTAATACTGTAAACGCACAAGAAACAAGAAGAATTGTAGATAGATTAATAGGGTATAAAGTATCTCCTATTTTATGGAATAAGTTTAACTTAAATAATTTAAGTGCTGGTAGAGTTCAAATACCAGCATTAATTATGTGTATAAATAAACAAAAACGTATATTTGAAAAAGAAATTAATCCTTATTGGACGATTGAATGTAAGTTTATTTTTGATAAAAATTCTAAAAAGGACAATATAATAGGAACATTAAATATAGAAAATGAAATAAACGTTTTAAAAATTAAAGATATTGATATAGTTAAACAAATATTAAACAAACTTAAAACAAATACTGAATATTTGAATTGTTATGATAAAAATATAAGAAAAATATCACCACAACCTCCATATACAACAACAACTATGCAACAAGACTGTTATAATAAATATAAATTAAATGCAAAAAATACTATGAAAATTGCACAGGATTTATATGAAAATGGATTAATAACATATTTAAGAACTGATTCTACAAATATATGCGAAGAAGCAAAAACAAAAATATTAAATTATATTAAGGTGACATATGATGATAAATATGCTAAATATAGAACATATAAAACAAACGTAAAAAATGCACAAGAAGCACATGAAGCAATAAGAATAACAAATCCTTCAATTATTTATTGTTCTTTTGATAAATGTACGTCTAATCATATAAAAGTGTATGACCTAATTCGCAATCGCACATTAGCATCTCTAATGATTGATTGTGAATATACAGATATTAAGATGATTTTTAATACAAAAAAAAAATGCGAATATTCCGAATATACTTTTTCATCAACTAAAACATTTATGACATTTGACGGATTTAATAAAATATACAACTGTAATATAGAATCTTATGATAATTTAATAGAAATATTAGAAACTGCTAATTGTTATTCTTATGAATATTCGTCTAATGGAATTATAGAAAATATACCATCTATGTATAATGAAATACAATTGATAAAAGAGTTAGAAAAAGAAGGTATCGGACGTCCATCTACGTATTCATCTATTATAGACAAGTTATTAGATAAAAAATATGTTATATTGGGAGAAAACCCAAAAACAACATATGAAATTTATAGTTTTATAAAAAAATATAACTGCGATAATGTAATAGTAAAAAAAAATAATATTAATATTGGGGGAACGAAAAAAGACTTGTTAATACCAACGGAAATAGGAATTGACATTATAAATTATATAAGTGATGTTATGCCTTATTTATGCGATATAAAATTTACATCAAATATGGAAAATGATCTTGATGATATTATCCATTCTAAAATTAATAAAAAACAAATACTCGATAATCTATATTCAAAAATAATAACAAGTATTTCTCACATAATACCTTTACAAGCTGAAAATAAAAAAGAATATACGTCAGGTTTAATTAAAACACAATACGGAAACTGTTATTATAATAAAGAAAATAATACATACACTAATATTGAATCATTTCTTAAATGGAGAAAAAAAACTATTGATACAATTTCTAATACTGAAATATCTTTTATAAAATCATTACCAAAGAAGATATTATATTTAGAAGAAAATTATTATTTACACTTGGGAAAATATGGTTTATATTTAAAGGATGATAATAATAATAATCATAAATTAGATAAAAAAAAATGGATTTCTTATATTAAATAATAATAATTAGTCATAAGGAGAAATACCTTTCTTTCCATTTATATACCAAGATTTAACATAAATATCCTCAAAATTAGGATGTATTGTATTGTTATGATAATCAATATCTATACAATTAGCAATCATAGATTTACATTTTTTACAATACCATGTAGGTTCTTCAATGACAGAATACATTATATATTATATACTTATTTTTTATTTTTTCAAATATTTACCAATATTACTATTTAATTTATGCAATTCATATGATATATTTGACATAGATGTTGCAATTGTCACGCCATATTCATCAACGAAAAAACTATTTAATAAATTATATAATTTATCTTCTGTTAAATTTCCATCATCATCATCTTCGTCATCATCTTCATCATCATCATCTTCGTCATCATCTTCGTCATCATCTTCATCATCATCATCTTCATCATCTTCATCATCTTCATCATCTTCATCTCCTTCTTTTTTATCATCATCGTCGTCATCATCTGAGCTTTTATCACTTGTTTCATCTTTTTTATTTGAAACATCTTTATTTGTAACTATATCTTCATCGTCTTCGCAAATAACAACTTCGTCATTTGACATTTTATTCATTTTATTCATTTTATTAATAAAAGACATAAAATCAATATTATTTTCCATTTACTATATAAATTATATTAATAAAATATTTCTTATATCTTTTTATAATTATGTATATTAATAGATAAGATTGAAATGTCTGATATATTAATGTATATAATAGGTTTATTATTAGGAATATTTATTTTATTATCACTATTATCTAATAACAATTATATATCAAAAAGTATATTTTTTTTAAAAAAAAAGTTTCTTGGATTTTCAAATAATATAGATAATATAGATAATATAGATAATATAGATAATATAGATAATATAGAGAATATGGCGAATATGGAGAATATAAAAAGTGAAAATAATATTCTTATAGAAAAGTTTGAAGAAGATAATAAAAAAAAAAATATATATGACGACATTGACGAATATAATACTATCGTATGTAACAAAAATATTATTGATAATTTTAAAATTAGTAGATTATTAAAAAAAAAATATTTGATATCATTGATATCATCTTATTATAGTGATAATTTAATTGATACTAAACTATTATTAGATAATAAAAATGAAAATAGTGAAAACATTGATGTAGTGTTTTCAAAAAAACCTTATCTTTCTAAATACCCATTAAATCCAAATGTAGTAGGTTTTAATATTAAAGATATTGATATTAATATCAATATACCCAATAATCACAATGAAGAGTTATTGGGTATGATGTGGAAAGATATTGGAGATAAAATACCTGAAGATTTCATTGAATTAAATCCAACAATAGATGAAACAACAAACAACATTGATGGAATAAAAAAATTAAAAGAAGAACTTAGAAATGGAAAATTAAGATTTATTGAAAATGATTGGGTATCATTTAATATAAGAAATCTTAATGTTTATACTTATGTTAATGTTGATAATAAAATATTTATACCTATATTGTTTAATACAAGCACATTAGATATAGCTACATTTCTTCTAACTTTTAAGTTTAAAGATAATGATAACATTGTAAATAATTTATTATTTATTAAAAACTTAAGTGATGGTAATTTAATTTCAATAAATATAGTTGAATCAAATAATGTTGTTGTTAATAATGTTGACGAAGAATGTAAAAAAAATGATGATTGTAACAATTTTATGATAAGTCTTCATAATAATATTAATAATTATAATGAATACAATATAAGAACGAATGATAGAATAAATGATTACGGTGATTATTTGAATGATAATTGTCAAGATAATGATTGCGATAATGTAGAAAAAAATCATTCTAATGAGATTTCATTTTTTAAAGAAATGTATATTAAGAAAAAATATACTGTAATGATAAAAATAAATATTCACGAATATAATATTTATAATGTAGACTCTGATATATTCGAAGATGATACTACTTTTATAGGATTAATATTAAATAATGAAGATATTACAGTACATATCAATAATTCAAAAACATCATTCAAGAAAAAAGATAGCGAGGTTTTAAAACAATCTTACCCTATAATTATTAATAATCATAAAAATTGTGACATTACATTATATAGTTTGGCATTTTTTAAAGATTCGGTTTGTGACGCAGATATTTCTTCTTATAAATTATATAATAATTACCATTTTAATGGTATCAATAATAAGGATTAATATAAAAATAATAAATAATGTGTAATGTGTAAAAAAACAAATAGTTAAATGCCAAAATATGCAATAAAAATGTAAAAATCACTATTTATAATATGTGTAAACACATACTATATAAACGATTATATAGTATTTATTAATACATTTAATATAATAATGCAAAAAGCAGCTATTTATATTTTAACACAAAATAATATTGAAAGAAAAATATATCTTAAAACTTGCTTGTATTTTTTGTTTAAAAATTTTAATTCTAAATATAAATATCCAATAATAATTTTACATGAGGGTGATTATGACGATAATGCAAAAAATGAAATATTAAAAAGTATAAGAGAAGAATGTAGAAGTCTTATATTTTTTAATAAGTTAGACCCCGACGACTTTAAAGTTCCAGAACATATTGATAAAGATAAAATGAATAAATGTATTGATACTACACCCGTCCCTTATTGGAGAAATGAAAGATATAGAATAATGTGTTATTTTTGGATAAGACATTTTTTCAAATACTGTAAAGAATATGAATATGTAATGCGATTGGACGATGATAGTATAATAGAAGAAAATATTGATTTAGATGTTTTTGAATTATTAGAAAAAAAAGATTTGAATTACGTTTCAAATATAATTCATTTGGATTGCAGTATTTGTAATTATGAAATGAAAGATTTTTTTATTGATTTATTTCCTGATAAAAAAGATAAAGTTCAAGAAATGTTTATAGATCATATTATTGATAGTTCTTCCGAACATTTTGATAAATTTAAAAGTTTTTATAAGGTATTAAAAAATGAAGACTTCTTATATGACAAGGTTAATCTTTCAATGCCAGTAATGTATTATAATAATTTTTCAATAACAAGACCTAAAATATGGAATAAAAAAGAGGTTACAAATATGATTGACGAAATTGATAAAAATGGTAATATATTTTATTGTAGATGGGGCGATGCTCCTCTGCAAACTATAATAATGAAATTATATGATAATACGCGTTTATCCAAATTTACATTCAAATATAGTAAAAGATTGCAACGAGAAGCTTTCAAAGACGATAATAATATTTTTCATAGTTATATGCCTAAAACATATGATAAAACAAGTTGTATTACAAACAAAAATTAAAAGTATTATATTTTTTTTTTCAATAATAGATCTATTAATATATTCATCTGTTTTAAATCTATATTTCTATTATTACCATGTTTATTTCTATAAAATATAACATTTTTATTTTCATAATGAGATTTAATATTTTCATAAGGATCATCTATTTGATATAAAAAACAAGGCATATTGATAAAATATTGTTTATCTATCTCTTTTGGTATAATATCTTCCTTATTTTCTTTTATCAATATAGCAATAGAAACATCATCAACAATATCATATTTTAACAAATGTGCTTTTTCTAATAGAAACTTAACAGCCGAATTTGTTAAAATTATTGATGTTCCTGAAGAAAATAATGTCCCGAAAAAAGTTGCATCTTTAATACCAGAACCATTCCATTGTAAATTTAAAACTTTTCCACCACCGTAAAAGTCTATTGGGTTTTTATGCAATTCATGAATTAAATTGTCAAAATTAATAATAGTACTAATATTACTTCTTACCAAATAATCATATTTCATATTTTTAAAATATTGAAGAGCCTTTATTGTTTTATTTAATGCCCCTGGAATAATAGATTCATCTCCATTTATATGTAAAATATTACCTTCTAATATATATTCAATATTTTTATCATTTTTAGTATGTTTTATATAAATTGTAAGAATATTTTGTTCGTAAAAATTATAATATTGCTCTTGTATATTTTTCATTTTTTCGTAAATTAAATCATTTACATCAGTACTTTCGCTTGTACTTGAAAATAATATTAAATGTAATATACGCATTGTTTAAATATAATAATTTAGTTTTATATATCGTCTATTTCACATTCATCGTCATCTATAATATCTAGAAACTTAAAATTATCTACAAAATCATTTTTATTTTCTTCTTGTTCTTCTTCAAAACTTATATATGTATCATTGCTTCCACAACCAGTTGTTTTTTGCGTATTTTTATAATATTCATTTACTAATGTTTCTGTTAATTCATTACTATTAATAATATACTGACATTGTTCTAAATTGTATTTATGGACGATATCTGCTTTATTTATCTGATATTCTCTTCGTGAAACTACTACGATATCTCCCTTATCAATTAAAACGCGTTTATTAAATCTACGCATATTACCTCTGATTATACCAATTACAATATCTCCATTATTGCACAAAACAGATGCTCTGCAATTTCCTAATAGTTTTATAACAAATCCATAGTCTTCATAATTAGTATTTATTATATAGTTAATATTCTTTGATTTACTTAAATTTAAAGTTTTTTTTTTATTTCTTATACTTGCTTGATACATAATTATATTGTAATAGTTTATATATATTTATATAGTTTTATTATATATTATACTTTTACATTTCATATACATAATTGAAAAGTTTTATACACTTCTTCTTTTTTATAAAAACATTATTGTATTTTTTAATCCTTCTTTTACGAGAATCATTTAAATTAGAAAAATGAAAAAATGAATATATAATTATAACATATCAATGAAGTCCATGTAATATTCTTTATCCATCAATATCTTGTTATTATATTTTTCAATAGCATTATGTAATTTAAAAGGAACTGTTTTTCCTAGTAATTTATTACGAGACGATAAATCTTCAAGTTTTTGTTGCAAACTAAAAAACGAATAGTTATCTGGTAGTTCGCTTTCATGCGGGTCAATGAATAGCATTGGTATATAGATTTTTACTAAATCTAAATATCTATAGTCTGTAAGTAATGGATTTATATTTTTTGTTTTATAGAAAATAGTTATACGTATCGTATCAATATGTTCTCCACTAATATTATCATAATAGTTATTTACAGGGATAAAGTGAAGTTCTAAATCTTGTCTAACATTACTATTTGCATTAGGCTTTTTAATATAAGGGTACATTTCAACCATCTTATCCATTATTGCATTTTTATCTTCATTGCTAAATTCTATTCTATTAGTTGGATTTATAAACTTTAGTTTTTGTTTAATAGATGAATCCCACGCTTTATATAAAGATTTTGCATAATAAGCATTACAAAACATTTTAGAATCTATAGTATATGGTATTTTAATAACATATTTAAGTTTTTGCAAAGGCATGTCAGACCATTTATCCATTGTATAAAAGTCATAATCGTTTATATCACCACGATATCCATCATTATTCATAATATAAGATAAAAGTTCTTTTTTAGCTTCTCTATGTGATATAGCTTTAGATGTTGAACCACTTGGTGAGACAGAATATGAAATAGATTTATCTAGTGATAAAGATGATGATGAATTATCACTATATTTTATAATTATTTTATTATTTAACAAAATGTCTGTAACGTCTGTCATAATTGCTTTTTGCAAAACATCATCACTTATAGAATATTCAGTTAATAATGCTAAAATATAATTAATACTATAATATTTAGAGAAGTTATTTTCTAAATTCTTTTTAAATTCAATAGAGTTTTTATTTGAAATACTGTTATACATTATTGCTTCTACTAAATATTCTTTTGGTTTTGAAAGAATGTTTAATAACTTTTTTGAGATAAAAAATACACCATCTTCGTTATTATACTCATCACTATAATTTTTTTCTACATATTTTTTAAATCTTTCATTTCCCATGAAAGGATCAAATGATTTAATATATTTTTTTATTTCAGATATACAACCTTTATATTTTCTAATTGCATCATTATCTGTTTTATTTAAATATTCTTTTAATTTTAAAATGTTATTTTTAGTATCATTTCCAAATATTTTAGTTGTTATAATTGATATAAAATTACTATTAAATAGAGGGTCTTCTATAATATTAAATAAATCACCAAGTGTTATATTTGATAACATTTTTTCATAAACTATTGAACTATTAACAATTCTATTATCAGTAAAACCAACCTTTGTTAAACATTTTTCATAAATAAATCTAATTCTGTTTAAGTCAGACATATTTTTTTTAGTTTTAGGATTTATAATATTTGTCAAGTTTCCTGATGCATTATTGTATAATTCTATAAAATCATAACAATGTTTTTCGCTTAAATTATTATTATTATCTTTAATATAAGACTTTGATTCTGTTAAAACACTATCCATCTAAATATTATAATTATAATTATAATTATAATTATAATAACATATTAAAAAAGTCCATATACTCTTTTTTATTTATCAATATTTTATTATTATATTTTTCAATAGAATGATGCAATTTAAATGGTATTGACTTTCCTATTAATTTATTTTCAATAAACAATCTTTCAAAATTATATAATAATATACCAAATGAATATTCGTCAGGTATATAATCACTATCTCCTTCGTGTATATTTTCAGTTTCATATACAAACTTAACAGGAACTTGGATATTAATTAAATTAATAAATGTATTGTCTTTAAAAACTACCCTAATATTATTTTGTATTTTATATGAAATATATAAACACACTGTATCAATTTCTTCACCGTTGTGATTAACGGAATCTTCTATATGGAAAAAAACTAAATCTTTCCTATTTATATATTTTTCTTTTGGTGGGTTAATATGAGGATACATTTCAATCATTTTTTTCATAATTAAATTTTTATCACTTTCGGTAAATATCATTCGTGTTATTGGATTTATAAAGTCTTTTCTT
>Ga0209702_10005035_pt1 | contig 18454 bp, 19 predicted proteins | sample FRY01_FD_187210 | JGI IMG/M metagenome (GOLD analysis project Ga0209702, IMG submission 187210) | Freshwater microbial communities from Lake Fryxell liftoff mats and glacier meltwater in Antarctica - FRY-01 (SPAdes) (version 2) | ecosystem: Environmental > Aquatic > Freshwater > Ice > Glacier...
TTGCCATTTTTTTCAAACACTTTTTAATGACATTTTTTCAATCTCAAACTCAAACTCAATTTTTAGCATTTTTAGTTTCCAGAAAGAAGAAAAAGTTTTAATTTAACAGGTTTTTAAGGCTTGACTAAATAGTCTCTTTGAGCCATTTTAAATAATTAGGCCAATTTAAAGCAAAAAAATCCCGTCCAAAAAAGACGGGATTGAATGTTTATTTTATAATTCTTAACCTCCGAAGTCATCGAATCTTACGTTCTCTTTCGGCACACCCCATTGGTCACAAAGATTTAGAACAGCATTATTCATCATCGGTGGTCCACAGAAATAGAATTCTATATCTTCGGGTGATTCGTGTTTAGATAAATAATGGTCAATAACGATTTGGTGAACGAAACCAATAAAGCCATCACCCTCATCATTTGTATCTTTCATCACTTTCCAATTATCGGATTCCAAGGGTTCAGAAAGAACTAAATAAAATTTGAAATTTGGAAATTCTTTTTCTAAGTCACGGAAATAGTGAATATAGAACAACTCACCTTTTGAACGTCCACCATACCAATAAGTAACCTTTCTGTTAGTTTTGATTGTTTTGAACAATTCATATAAGTGAGAACGCATTGGAGCCATTCCAGCACCACCACCAATATAAAGCATTTCGGCATCAGACTCATTGATGAAAAATTCACCATAAGGCCCCGAAATTAGCGTTTTATCTCCTGGCTTCAAGTTAAAGATATAAGATGAAGCGATACCTGGGTTCACTTGCATCCAACCGTTACGCGTTCTATCGAAAGGAGGAGTAGCGATACGCACGTTCAACATTACTTTTCTACCTTCAGCAGGGTATGAAGCCATTGAGTATGCGCGAACAGTTTCTTCATCATTTTTCATTACCAAGGGCCATAAAGCAAACTTATCCCAGTCAGATTTAAACTTTTCAGGTTCACCCGGATGATCCAATGGATGAGCAGTGATGTCCATTTCTGAATATTTCACTGTACATACAGGGATCTTAATTTGAATATAACCACCCGCTTTGTAATCCATATCTTCAGGAATTTCAACAATGAATTCCTTAATGAAAGTCGCTACGTTGTAGTTAGAAACCACAGTTGCTTCCCATTCTTTAATTCCAAGAACTTCTTCTTCCACATGGATTTCCATATTTTCTTTCACTTTCACTTGGCATCCCAATCTCCATTTCGCAGCAATCTCTTTTCTTGAGAAATGAGGAGCTTCAGTTGGAAGAATTTCTCCACCACCTGAAAGCACTTGACATTTACACTGTACACAAGTACCACCACCACCACAAGCTGAGGGCAAGAAAATACCAGCGTTGCCCAAAGTGCTCAACAATGTTCCACCACCATCTACTTCTAATTCCATTTCACCGTGGTTGATGCTAATTTTAATTTTTCCTTTCGGCGAAAGCTTTGCCTTTGCAAAAAGCAACATTGCTGTCAGCACTAGAGTAACGAATAGGAAAATCGCTATTGTTACGGTCATTAAAATTCCTAAACTCATTTTTTCATAGTATTAAAAGATGAATCTAACACATCAGCTCGTAAAACTGAAGTATCCTCAATCATAGATGTTCCTGATTTTTTATCCTTCTTTGGTTCATCAACATATGTAATACCCATGAAACTCATGAAGGCGATACCCATTAAACCAGTAATAATAAATGTAATTCCTAGTCCTCTTAAGGGTGCAGGAATATGTGAATATCTAATTTTCTCACGAATAGCAGCGATAAAAATGATTGCAATTGCCCAACCAATTCCTGACCCCATCGAAAATGCAGTAACATCTAAAAACGTTGAATATTGTCTTTCTTGCATGAATAAGGCACCCCCTAAGATTGAACAGTTCACTGCAATCAATGGTAAGAAAATACCCAATGCTCCATAAAGTGAAGGAGAAAATTTCTCAACTAACATCTCTACCAATTGAACGATAGATGCAACCACAGCGATGAACATGATGAAAGAGATAAAACTTAAATCAATTTCTTTCCATGCTGGATTCAACCATTCCAGCGCACCTGCTTTTAATAAGTAATTTTCAAGAATCCAGTTAACCGGAACAGTAACTACTAATACGAATATTACTGCTGCTCCTAATCCCACTGCCGTTTTAACCGTTTTCGAAACGGCCAAATAAGAACACATTCCAAGAAAATATGCAAAAATCATATTTTCTGAAAAAATTGCCTTTACAAATATATCTAATGTTGTTTCCACAATTTTACGTTTTTATTATTAATGACTTTCTTGTAATGACTTGTTTCTAGATCGTTGAACCCAGATGATGATTCCAACAATAATCAATGCCATAGGAGGTAGAATAACCAAGTTGTTATTTACATAGCCCATTGTATAAAGTCCTGTTTCAGAGCCTGGTATCGCATTTCCGAATAATTTAAAGCCATACAGACTTCCTGATCCTAACAATTCACGCACGGCAGCAACAATAATTAGCAATCCTGCATATCCAGCACCATTTCCAATACCATCCATTAAAGAAGGCCATGGTTTGTTCGCCATAGCAAATGCTTCAAAACGTCCCATAATGATACAATTCGTAATAATCAAACCAACGAAAACCGACAATTGTTCTGAAACATCTGGTAAAAATGCTTTTAAGATTTCATTCACAACAATTACTAATGCCGCTGCAACTACTAACTGAACAATAATTCGAATTCGGGGAGGCATAATATTTCTTAATAATGAAATAACTAAATTACCAAGTGCAGTAACAAAAATTACTGATGCACCCATAACTACAGCCGTTTCAACTTTAACAGTAATGGCTAATGCTGAACAAATACCTAATACTTGAACTGTAACTGGATTGTTATCTGTCAATGGATCAGTGATCAATTTTCTATTTTTCTTAGAAAACAATGGCTCGCTAGGAACTTTTGCTTTATTTACAACTTCACTCATGACTACGATTTTTTAGTTTTGAAATAAACAGTATATGGAACTAAACATCTGTTTACCATTTCCTCCACACCTTTAGAGGTGATTGTTCCGCCAGTGATACCATCAATTTTATTAGGTTTAGTGCCAGAACCATCCTTCACAATTTCGAATGATGAAAAATCTCCAGCTTCATCTGAAATAACTTCATTTGATTTTGTCCAACGATCTACAAAGAAACCTTGAGAAATCTCCGCTCCTAATCCTGGTGTTTCACCTTGGTGACCAAACGACGCTCCTGAAATTGTTCGCATATCTTCAGAAATACAAAGATTACCCCAGATTGGACCCCAAAGACCTTTCCCAATTACAGGAATAATATATAAAGTCTTTCCATCTTTCTGTGCAATGAACATTGGATATTGTCTGTCTTTAATAGCAATGTTTTTGTCCTTGTATTCTCCTTTGATATTGACTCCAAATGCTGCTTCCTTCCCTTCTATCCCTTCCTTTACTAGAATTCCAGTAGATGTTAATAAAACACCTTCTTTAATAAATTCGTCATATTTAGCTTCAGCATTTGTTCTGTCAATCTTACTCATTTCATCTGCACTTAATAAAGCTGACAAAATTTCGATTTTCTTTTTAACTCGACCATTTGCTTCTTGCTTATCCTTTAAACTCAAAGATAAAAAAGCCAAAATACCACCTACAACAACTACCATAACAGTAGCGAAGATTACGGTGTAAACATTACTTTCTTTATTCATTGCCATGATTATGCAGTTTTAAGACGTTTTAATCTTCGTTTAATATTACCTTGAACAACATAGTGATCAATTATTGGTGCCATAACGTTCATGAACAAAATTGCCAACATGACACCTTCCGGATAAGCAGGATTCAACACACGAATTAAAATAGCTAATAAACCACCTAAGAAACCGTAAAAAATCTTACCTGTTGCTGTTTGAGCAGCACTAACAGGATCCGTTGCCATAAAGATAGCACCGAAAGCAAAACCACCAATTACCAAATGGAAGTAGGCCGGAAGATCTAAATAAGGATTTCCACCAATCATATTTAATAACAAGCCCATTACTAAACCACCAGTAAAGAATGAAATCATGATTCGTAAAGAACCAACCCCTGTTAGGACAAGAATAGCTGCACCAATTAAACAAGCCAAAGTAGAAGTTTCACCCACAGACCCTGGAATCATTCCCATGAAAGAGTCCATTAAGGAATAATTATTAGAGTAAGCATCGAGATTTTCAAATACCGGTTTATCTGACATAAATGAAGCTAAATCACCTAGTGCAGTTGAACCTGAAACTCCGTCTACTTCATTACCTGCTAACCAAACTTTATCTCCTGACATTGAAGTAGGATATGCGAAGAACAAGAAAGCACGTGCTGTAAGTGCTACGTTTACAATGTTCATACCTGTGCCACCAAAAACTTCTTTACCAATGATAACGGCAAAAGCTGTTGCAACTCCAACCATCCAAAGTGGAACATCTGCAGGCATTGTCAAAGGAATTAACATACCTGATACCAAGAAGCCTTCATGCAAAGAATGTCCTCTTAACATACCGAAAACGAATTCGATTAAAAGTCCAACTCCATAAGAAACAACTAATAATGGCAATACAACCTTTAATCCTAGCATGATTTTAGTCCCTTGGTCAGCCCAATAAACTAAGTCTCTGCTTCCGCTTTCTGCTACCATTGCCCAATGTCCAGTATTGTAAATACCAAACAATAAACAAGGAACTAAGGCTATAACAACCGTCATCATGGTACGCTTTAAATCGACACCATCACGGATGTGAGAACCTTTCGTTGTTACTAATTTCGGTGTAAACGCGAATGTTGCAAGCGTTTCGAATAATGGATTCCATTTCTCAAGTTTACCTCCTTTGATAAACTTGGGCTCCATTTTGTGTAATATATTTTCTAAGAATTTCACTGTAACTGTTTTTATATTATTACATGCACTCTTTACCAATCAAATCCAAACCTTGACGGATTTTATCTTGAATATCTATTTTCGTAGTACAAACGTATTCGCACAATGCAAAATCTTCTGGCGCTACTTCATAGATTCCTAAGTTTTCCATTCCATCAATATCGTCAGTAATAGCCGCTTTCACCAATTGCATTGGAAAAATATCGAAAGGGAAAACTTTTTCTAATTCTCCAGTCACAACAAATGCTCTTTCTTCACCATTCGTATTGGTATCCAATCTGAATTTTTTATTTGGCGTTAAGAATGTAGGGAACAAACGTGAGTTAGAGAATTTATCAAAACCAAGACCCAACCAACCAGTAGTTAAGAAGAATTTGTAATGATCTCCTTCTGGAATTACGGTAACTTGATTATGATAGTAACCTAAACTACCATTACTTTCAATTCGATCTCCAGTTAAAACATTTCCGCTGATGTACCGAACATGTCCATCCGTTTTTACAGCATTTTTAACCAAAACATCGATTGGTGCACCAATGATTGTTTTATAATATTTTGGTGCAATTACTTCAGAACCTGAAAATGCGATTGTACGTGTTGCATCAAATTTACCGGTATTGAAAAAACGGCCAATTATCAAAACATCCAATGCGTTTACAACCCACACAAACTCTCCTTTATTAATTGGATCAATATGATGGATTTGAGTTCCAACATTTCCAGCTGGATGTTTTCCAACGATTGTGTTTATTTGAACTCCTTTTGCATTTGAAAGAACAGAAGATGATTTCTCTTTACCATTCAATGTTAAATGAACTTTGCCTTCTGTCAATTTTGCTAAAGCGTCCAATCCAGCTTGAAAATCATTTTCTTGACCTTCTAGTAAGAAATTGTAATCAGGAGCTAGTGGAGAGCTATCAAATCCTGAAACAAATATTGCTTTAGGAGCATTTACTGGATTTGCGACAATATCCAAAGGACGTTGTTTCACAAAAACCCACAAACCAGCGTTTAGCATTGCTTCTTTCACTTGAGCACCTGATAAACCTTCAACCTTTGCAGGAGAAGCAGATACATACTCTTGATTGGAGTCAACAGAAATGATTACTTCCATAATCTTTCTTTTATCTCCACGAACAATCTGTTGCACAGTGCCACTTACGGGAGTTGCACATTTAATTAATTCGTTGTACTTATCAAAGAAGATAATTTGACCAGCTTTTACCTGTTCACCTTCTTTTACAACAACTTTTGGGTTTAACCCATGAAAATCTGATGGTTTGATAGCGACTTGCTTTGGTAAATCCAAGGTCTCAATAACCTTTTCAGAACCACCTAACAAATTGATATCCAATCCTTTCCTAATCTTAACAGTCTTTGACATGTAACAAAGCGTTTTATGATGATGCGGCAAAAGTATAAAATTACTTGCTTTCGCAAACTATATATGATGTTAAGATTAAGTGTAAAATCAATTTAGATTAGTTCTAAATAACAATTTGGTAATGCGAAAAATAAAAACTTATTCATTCAGCATAAACCTGCAAAAAAATAAAAATTAAAAGTAATGATATAACACGCTCTTTTCAAACATTATAGAAAAAAAAACAGTATTGTCCGATAAAAAACTTCATTACTTAAAAGTTGAGCCTCTCTTTTTTTCTTGATGCTTCGTTCCTTCGGCAAGCTCAGTGTGACCAGCTCAGTGCAAGTTCCAACGAAACACTAGGAAATTGCAGCGCAGCTAATAGAATCAAGGGCTGTGCATTTTAGTTGAAGTGCAAAACATGATTTTATCAACGTTTTCTATTCTGTGCTTCATACCTTTCAATTTTCGACCTCTTTTTCAAATTTGAAAAAAGTTAAGTATCAATTTAAATAATCTCTTGAAATCGTTTGTCAGTTTAGATTTAGGGATCTTACTCCTTTTTTTTATCGGACACTAGTGAAAAAAAAATCAAAAAAATCAAAACCTTTTCTAATGATTATTTGTTTCTAAAAGAGAAAAACTTTAATTTTCGTTTCAGAAGATGTTATTATATGAAAACAGCAACAACCGAAGGCGTTCAAATTAGTGTTTCAATTCGATTTAGATCCGATTTGTCTGATTTATTTCAAGACAAGTACTTTTTCAACTACCGTATTGAGATTCAAAATAATAACACATTTGAGATTCAATTAATACACCGTGATTGGATTATTTTTGATTCGTTGGAAGAAGTTTCCTTTGTGAGTGGAGAAGGCGTTGTTGGTGAACAACCAATTTTGAATACGGGACAAAAATATGCCTATGTCAGCGGCTGCGAACTGTCTTCTGAAATTGGACAAATGAAAGGATTCTATACATTTAAAAGATTAGAAAATGATGCGCTTTTTCAAGTCCACATCCCTCAATTTGATTTAATCTATCCTGGAAAACTTAATTGATTTTCTTTTTAAATGCAAAGAGAATAAACAATATCAAAAACGTCAATCCAGCAATGAGATACACAATATACCAAACCCTTTCCTGAGATTCTTGTGCCTCTAAAAGTCTCTCCTGTTGATCTTTTAAATCATTTTGAGACTCCATTTCATTTATCGATTCAAGTAATTCATTCGACAATGAACTTTCTTTTGCCACCGTTGAATAATAAGAGTCTTGTAAATCAATGTATTGATGCAAGTATGCTAAAGACATTTCAGATTTTTTTTGAACCTCAAATAATTCTGACAAAGCGAACAAAGCATCCATTTCATCCTTGAGTAAATTTCGCTTTTTCGCAAAATCTAAGCTTTTTTCATAATATGCTTTGGCATCCTCGTATTTTCCCATCTCAAAATACAATCCTCCGATATTGAAGTAGGATTCACAAATGTATTTTGCATTATTTGTTTCCTTTCTAATTTCCAAAGCCTTCATAAAATATTCTAAGGTCTTTTCAATTTCGTCTTTCTCAAAGTAAACTATCGCTAAATTATTATAGGAATGGGCAATTTGGGCCTTTGAAGATGATTTAAGTCCAAAATCTGCACTTTTTTGATAATATTCCATTGCTAAAGGAATATTCTTTTGCTGCTGTTCAATCGTACCGAGTAATGCATAAGCATTGGAAACTGACTCTAATTTTCCATGTTTTAAGGCTTCTCCTTTATAATGTTGAATTACAGCAATTGCTTTGTCATAGTTTTTCAAGCCAATATAAGCTTGACCCAAATTGATTTCAGCAAGAAATGCAGAAGTTGCATCAGGACTATTCTTACCGGCTTTTAAGGATTTGAGGTAATACTTTTCTGCCATTAATGGAAGTCCCTTGTTCATGTAAGCATTACCTATCTCATTGAGGGTTTCAGTAATGATTACTTGATCTCCTCTTTCTTCAAAATACTTCAAAGCCTCTAACAGAAACTTTATTCCTTTATCTTGCTCACCTGTTCGAATCAACGCACTACCCAGGGCACTTTTTCCTACATTGGTTGCAAATCCATTTCGCTGTTCAACCCCTTGAAGTACTAAATCAAAACCAATAATTCTCAGTGAATCGAGATTATCACGCATTAAAGGACTCCATATTTCAAGTCCCAAGGCCGCTTTTTTATCTAAATCAGAAGTTTGATGATATTTTTTAAGTTGTTCTTTATATTGTCCAAAAGAGGAAGAATGAACGATTATTAAAAGGAAGAGAAGTCCAATTTTTGAAAACGAAGTAGTAAGTTTTTGTTTGTTCATTGATTGTTATATAGATTCCATTGCAAGGATAACCAACAATCGTTACTTTTGCAAAAAAAATATTTATTATGTCAAACGCAATTTTCAATGTTCCTAGAGCGGTAAATGAGCCTGTTAGAGGATATGCTCCTGGATCTTTAGAGCGAGATAATCTTTTGAAAAAATACAAACAAATGTACAATCAAGAGATGATTGATGTTCCGATGTACATTGGAGGAAAAGAAGTTAGGACAACAAACAAAAAACCACTTACTGCTCCGCATGATCATCAAAAAGTGTTAGGTCACTACAATGTTGGAGATGCCTCTCACGTTCAAGAAGCCATAGAATCAGCTTTAGCTGCAAAAGCAGCTTGGGCGAATTTACCATGGGAAGATCGCGCAGCTATTTTCTTAAAAGCAGCGGATTTATTAGCTGGACCTTTTAGAGATAAAATGAATGCTGCTACGATGTTGGCACAATCAAAAAATGTTTTTCAAACTGAAATTGATGCTGTGTGTGAATTGGTTGATTTCTTCCGATTCAATGTGCAGTATATGACACAGATTTATAAAGAACAGCCAGAATCATTGCCTGGAATGTGGAATCGATTAGAATATCGTCCATTAGAAGGTTTTGTTTTTGCACTTTCCCCGTTTAATTTCACCTCAATTGCGGCAAATTTATCTGCGGCTCCAGCTATGATGGGAAATGTTGTTGTATGGAAACCTGCTGAATCTCAAATCTATTCGGCTCAAGTTATCATGGAATTATTCAAAGCGGCTGGTTTACCTGATGGTGTAATTAACATGGTTACGGTAAGTGGACAAGTTGCTGGCGAAGTTATTTTCAAGAACAAACATTTTGCTGGTTTACACTTTACTGGTTCAACGGGTGTTTTTCGTCAATTATGGAAAAATATTGCAGATAATTTAGATACTTACCGTTCATACCCACGAATCGTTGGCGAAACTGGTGGTAAAGATTTTATCATGGTGCACAAATCTGCTAACCCTGCCGAAGTTGCAACAGCTATGTCAAGAGGAGCATTCGAATTCCAAGGTCAAAAATGTTCAGCAGCTTCTCGTGCTTACATTCCTTCGAATATCTGGCCTGAAGTAAAACGTATTTTTGTTGAACAGGTGAATTCATTTAAAGTTGGTTCTCCAGAAGACACCAGCAACTTTGTTAATGCAGTTATTGATGGTAAGGCATTTGATAAAATTTCAGGATACATTGATTACTGTAAGTCTCAAAATGATGCTGAAATCATTACGGGAGGTAACTATGATAAATCGAAAGGATATTTTATTGAACCCACAACTATCGTTACAACCAATCCGAAATTCCGCACCATGTGTGAAGAGATTTTCGGTCCAGTTTTGACTGTTTACGTTTACGATTCAACTAAATTTGAAGAGACATTGACAATTTTGGATGAAACTTCTGAATATGCCTTGACAGGTTCAATTATTTCGAATGATCGTTACGCTATTAACTTGGCAACGAAAAAATTAGAAAATGCAGCTGGAAACTTCTATATCAATGATAAACCAACGGGTGCTGTTGTAGGACAACAACCATTTGGTGGAGCAAGAGGATCAGGCACGAATGATAAAGCAGGTGCGGCAATGAACTTGATGCGTTGGGTTGCAGCTCGGACAATTAAGGAAACATTCGTACCACCTACAGATTACAGATATCCTTTCTTAGGTTAAGAAAAATAATTACTTTTAAGCGTCTTCAATTTTGAAGGCGCTTTTTTATGTACACAAATGAAACACTTACTTTTATTACTTATCATTGGATTATTATTCAATTCTTGCTCAAAAAAAACAGCTGAAAAGCAAGCTGCAGAAGATGATAAAATCCTCCTGCAATATATAAGTGACAATTCACTCACAGCAACTAAAGCGAGTTCAGGATTATATTATGTGATTGATTCTCAAGGATCAGGTGCAAGTTGTCATTCTAGTTCAGATGTTATGGTAGCCTACAAAGGTTATTTCACAAATGGTGAAGTTTTCGATGAATCTTCAGCAAGTGGTATATCATTTAATCTTCAACAAGTGATTGAAGGTTGGACATTGGGAATTCCATATTTCAAAGAAGGTGGAGTTGGCAAATTGTTGCTTCCTTCTGCTTTGGCCTATGGTAAAAAAGGAACTTCAGGTATCCCCGAAAATAGTGTGTTAATATTTGATATCGAATTGATTCAAGTTTTATAAGATTTAACTTGAATAGAACTAACTAAATGGAATACGAAAAACAATATCCCTTTGCCCGAAATCAAGATGAATTCATCACATTGACATGGGAGACAGGCTATCGAAATGTGCAAATCTGGTTTCGAAAACGACTTGTTTCAACTATTTCTAGTCCAGCTGCAATAAAAAAAGGTGTTAAAATACGCGATGAGGAACTCAACCTCATTGAATTGAAATTCTCAGAAAGACCAATGACCATAGATGTTGTCATTGATGGATTCCATAGTCCTATTAATCGCTCATATCCAACAAAAGTATTGAAGTCAATTAGCCGTTCTTTCTGGTATATCTTTGGGTTCGCAGTTCTCGGAACACTTATTAATGCCGGTGTATCTAAACTTATAATGCCTGCCAACCAAATTCAATTTTTAATTGACATTGCATTCACCGTTTCCTATCTAATTGCAGCAATAAATTGTGGCAAATCCAAACCATGGGCATATTTTCTAGGAATGGGCGTATTTACTTTTTCGACTTTAATCTATACAGCAGCTATTTTTTTATTAGGAGGATTAAGTTTTGTGATTTTCATTAGCATTTTAATTCGCTTTGCAATTACCATCTATTTATTGCTTTATGTCCGAGTTGCTCTCAATGCTCAAAAGCATGAAAAATACGCTACGGCAATAAATGTGGATTTATTGGATAATTAAGAAGCGTGAATTAACGCAAACACTTGAAATAATCGAAAGGCTCTAAACATTCCTTACACTGATAATGTGCCTTGCAAGCCGTACTTCCAAATAAACTGACCATTCGCGTATTTTTGGATGCACATTTAGGGCAAGGAACTACTGTAGGTGCTGAGAATAAAACACTTTTATCTACCTCGTTTTCAGGCGGTGCAATACCATATTCTCTTAATTTATTTTTGCCGCTTTCAGTCAACCAATCTGTTGTCCAAGCCGGTGAAAGAACTAAATTAACTCCCACATCCATAATACCTTTTTCGTTCAACTTTTCTTTGATTTGCTCTTCAATCAACTTCATTGCTGGACAACCGCTATATGTTGGAGTAATGGTAACTTGAACGTGTGAACCTTCAATTGCGACATTTCGGATAACACCTAAATCGACAACTGTAAGAACAGGGATTTCTGGATCAGAAACTTCCTCTAACAATGCCCAAATTTCTTTTTCGCTTACCATTCCATATTAGGATAAGCTCGCTGAATATATTGCATATCAGCTAAAATATAGCCTAAATGTTCCGAATGTAATCCTTTTCGACCACCTTCAAATTTCCAATTATTTGTAGGGATTGTTAAAGTCGCTTCCTCTAAAACAGCTTTTACATTTACATCCCATATTACCTTAATTGTATTTAAATCAATACCTATTCCTTTTTCTATCATTTGTTGATCTACCTCGTCCATGAAGAATAGTTCATTGGCATAACGCCACAAGATATCAAGTGATTCTTGAATACGATTGTGGGATTCTTCTGTTCCATCCCCCAAACGGATGACCCATTCCGACGAATGTTTCAAATGGTATTTTGTTTCTTTTAATGATTTTTCAGCAATAGCTGAAAGTTGCAAATCCGTGCTTTTTTGTAATGCTTCGTAGAATGGTTTACGAAATGCATCGAATAAAAACTGGCGCATCATGGTCATACCAAAATCACCATTTGGAAGTTCGACTAGAACGATATTTTTAAAATCCCTTTCGTAACGTAAAAAAGCCAATTTATCACCGTCTCTTCCTTCACCTTCAAGTGCTCCAGCATGATTCAATAAACTTGTCGCCTGACCAATCAAATCCAATGAAATATTCGTCATTGCTATATCTTCCTCTAAGATTGGACCGTGACCACACCATTCGCCAAGTCGTTGACCAAGGATTAAACTGTCGTCACCAATTCTTAAAATATATTCAAAGTGTGCGTTCATTTTTGTGTTTTAAATCGTGTAAAATCACCTTACATGTGAGAAATTCCATCAGGCACATCGTAAAAGGTCGGATGACGATATATTTTTGTGTCAGATGGTTCAAACATAGAATCTGCATCGCTTGGATCTGAGGCATAAATATCTTTTGACTCTACCACCCAAATACTGATTCCTTCAGAACGGCGTGTGTAAACATCGCGTGCATTTTCAACTGCCATCTCAGCATCAGCAGCACGAAGTGAACCAACATGTTTATGGTTTAAACCTTGTTTACTTCTAATAAAAACCTCCCAAAGTGGCCATTCTCTATTTGACATATTCTATTTTTTTAATTCAAATTTTTAGCTTGCTTTTTGCGCTTGAGCTTGTCGAAGGGCTCTCTTTTCAGCATAAGCCATTGCTGCATCACGGACCCATTCGCCATTTTCTTTGGCTTTTCTGCGCGCATCGACACGTTCCTTGTTACAAGGACCATTTCCAGCAACAACTTGCCAAAACTCATCCCAGTTTATCGCACCATATTCATAATGTCCCGTTTCAGTATTGAGCTTCAACTCTTTATCTGGAATAGTTAATCCAATTAATTCAGCTTGACCAACCGTTACATCAACAAACTGTTGTCTCAACTCGTCATTCGTGTTCCGTTTGATTTTCCATTTCATTGATTGTAAAGTATGTTTAGAATCAGCGTCACTTGGACCAAACATCATTAATGATGGCCACCAAAAACGATTCAATGCATCTTGAGCCATTGCTTTTTGCTCAGGCGAACCTTTTGCCAATTGCACCATGATTTCAAATCCTTGGCGTTGGTGAAACGATTCTTCTTTACAAACACGCACCATTGCCCGTGCATACGGTCCGTATGAACATCTGCACAAAGGAACTTGATTCATAATGGCAGCACCATCAACCAACCAACCTATTGCTCCCATATCTGCCCAAGACAATGTTGGATAGTTAAATATAGAAGAATATTTTGCTTTACCTGAATGCAAATCATCGATTGTTTGTTCACGATCAGCACCCAAGGTTTCTGCAGCACTGTATAAATACAAGCCATGACCCGCCTCATCCTGAACTTTGGCTAAAAGAACAGCTTTACGGCGCAAGTTTGGTGCACGCGTAATCCAATTACCTTCAGGTAACATTCCTACAATTTCTGAATGGGCATGTTGAGAAATTTGACGAATCAAGGTTTGACGGTAATCGTCTGGCATCCAATCCTTCGGTTCAATTTTAATATCGTTATCAATCTTCTCTTGAAACTTACGTTCCAATTCTGTGTTGTTGATCTTTTGCATAAGTCTGAGTTATTAAAGCAAATTTACAAAAAAACTGTCTATTCAAAGTTCTATAACACATGAATACCAAATGAGTTTAACAAATTGACAAAATGCTGTGCAAATTTAGAACGGTTCTTTTCTTTCAAATGCTTAAATTTGAGCACTAATTTTTGATTTCAATAAATGACTCCAAAGTTTCACACGCTAAAAATCAGTGATATTCGAAAAGAAACCGAAGATACTATTTCTATCGCTTTCGATGTACCTGACAACCTAAAAACCGATTACTATTACAATGCTGGACAATATTTAACCTTAAAATCTATGATTAATGGTGAAGATATTCGACGCTCTTACTCATTATGTTCTGCCCCATATGAAAACGAATGGCGTGTTGCTATCAAAGTGGTTGAAGGCGGTAAATTCTCCACTTTCGCAAATAAGACCTTACAAAAAGGAAATGAACTTGAGGTGATGACACCTGCGGGGAACTTCTCGCCCAAGACAGAATCAACAGCTGCTAAATCTTATGCTTTGTTTGCTGCGGGAAGTGGAATCACCCCAATACTTTCTATTGCAAAAACAGTTTTGTATGAGGAGCCAAAGAGTGATGTAACCTTGTTTTATGGCAATAAAGGATTCAATAGTATTATTTTCCGTGAAGAACTTGAGGCCTTAAAAAACAATTTCATGGATCGAATTCGCGTTGTTCACATCCTTTCCCGAGAAAGTTTAGGTAATGTCATTCAGAAAGGGCGAATCAACAAAGAAAAAATCGCGGATTTATTTGATGCATTCTTAAAAAATAGTCAAGTGGATGCGGCATACATCTGTGGGCCGGAAGAAATGATTTTAGGAACGCAAGAAGCCTTAATTGAAAAAGGAATTAGTAAAGAGAAAATACATTTCGAATTATTTACCACTCCAGGAATTAAGAAAACAGAAGAAAAAGTCGTTTCGAATGAACCAACGATTGCTTCAAATGTTCTTATCATTTTAGATGGCGATCATATTGATCTTGCCTTAAGCTCTGATGGTGACACGATTTTGGATGCTGCACAAAAAGCAGGCGCAGATTTACCATTCGCTTGTAAAGGTGGAGTTTGCTGCACATGTAAAGCAAAAATATTGGAAGGTACTGTCCGAATGGATGTGAATTACGCCTTGGAAAAAGACGAAGTAGAAGCAGGATATATTTTAACATGTCAATCACACCCTACAAGTGAGAAGGTGATTGTATCATTTGATGATTAAGTAAAATGGCATTATTCGGAATATTTAAAAAAGACAACAAAGAAGAGAAAAAAGGTTTCTTTTCAATCGAAATTTCAGCTGTTGAGAAATTAACTACTGACACTGTTCAGGTAACATTAGATGTTCCAAAGGAACTTTCTTCAACTTTCAATTTCATTCCTGGTCAATACATTAACATTAGTATTGAACTGAATGGAAAAGAAGAACGCCGCTCATACTCTATTTGCAGCGGAGCAGATGAAGCTTTGTCCTTTGCTGTTAAGACAATTGAGAATGGAGCAGTCTCTATATTCTTCAATACTGTCGCGAAAGAAGGAACTAAATTGTTTGTTTCAAAACCTGAAGGAAATTTTAAATTGGCACCATCACACAAAAATGTTGTTGCCATTGCGGCTGGAAGTGGAATTACGCCCATGCTTTCAATTGCGAAATCATTGAGAAAATCAGGTGGAAAAATGCGCTTATTCTATGGTAACCGCAAAAAAAACTCAATCATTTTTCATAAACAATTGGCCGAATTAGAAAATGTAAATGCCAGTTATTTTTTGAGTACTGAAGCAGCAGAAGGATTCTTTGCTGGACGAATATCCAAAGAAACGTTTAGCGAACAAATTAAAGCTGATTTAGATTTATTAAAAGCAGATGCCTACTTTATTTGCGGACCAGAACAAATGATTATGGATGTTTCTGATACATTGAAATTTTTCGGAGTTGCAGAAACCAAAATTCACTTTGAGCTTTTCACTACTCCAGTTTTAATGCAATCTGAAACGGTTGTTACCAGCAATTTTGAAGGAGATAGCACTGTGAAAATTATTCTTGATAGTGAAGTTTCTCAATTCAAATTGAACGCAAAAGGAAAAACAGTTTTAGAAGCCTTAGAAGCGGAAGGATTAGATGCTCCTTTTTCTTGTCGTGGAGGAGTTTGTTGTTCGTGCAGAGCTAAAATTCTGAAAGGAACCGCGACAATGAAAATGAACTATACCTTGACAGATGAAGACATCAAAAAAGGTTACATTTTAACTTGCCAGGCGCATCCTTCTAGTGAGGAATTGATAATTTCCTTCGATGAGTAAAAAAAATATCGTTGTTGTTGGCGCAAGCCGAGGTATTGGCCGTGCAATAGTTCAACACTTAGCACAAAATCCTGATTTTTCCATTCTTGCACTTTCGCGAGATATAGAAAAAATGAAAAATGCTTTTGCAGGACTGAACAATGTTCAGTGTATGCCTTTTGATTTATCGAAAGATGTCTTTTCGCAAGCACAGCAGATTTTAACTGATTTCCCTTCCATCGATATTTTAATCAATAACGCCGGACTTTTAGTAAATAAACCGTTTACTGAATTGAGTCATACTGATATTGCAGCATGTTACCAAGTAAATGTAATTGGCGTCATGGAAACGGTGCAAGCAGCAATTCCAAAAATGAATTCAGTAGGAAGTCATATCGTTAATATAAGTTCGATGGGTGGTTTTCAAGGCTCCATGAAATTTGCTGGTTTAAGCGCTTATTCGACATCCAAAGCTGCTTTATGTAGTTTCACTGAATTGTTTGCTGAAGAATATAAAGACAGTACAATTAAAATGAATTGCTTGTGTCTAGGAGCAGCGCAAACAGAAATGTTAGAAGAAGCATTTCCAGGGTATATTGCTCCTGTTTCTGCCGAAAAAATGGCTGAATTTATTGTTGATTTTGCTTTAAAAGGGAATCAGTGGATGAATGGAAAAATTTTGCCCGTTTCGTTGACGACTCCTTGATTTTGAGGATTCAAAGATTTAAATATTTAAATCTTTGAAATGATACATGCATCAAATTTTCAAATCTCGGCTTTATTTTATCTTCCGACTCATTCCTTATGCCTATTCCTTCTTTCCCTTCACCTTTCCAAAACCCATTTCCAAACCAACACCCAACCAAGCATATTTCTTAAATTGATCCCAATCGGAATAGAGGTTGGTACCGAGGCTGATGCGGGCTGCAAGACTGAAATTTTCGTGGAGTTGGAAAACTTGACGGTAATAGGTAAAGAAGTTCACAGAGGAAAGAAAGAAACTTTGTCGACTATTTTGAATTGATCCAACAACACTAGGAAGATACATGTAAAATTCAGATTCTATTGATTCTTCTAAATTATCTTTATCAATATATTCACCTTTAGCTTTTTCATATAAATAAGAACTCAAACCCAAACCAATTGACCCTTGCGAATTTAAATTTGAAATAATCAATTTTGAATAATCAAAATATAAACCTAAAGAATGAGAATTTACTTTTAAATCAAATCTAGAATAGTAAAATATTGTATCTAATGGATTTCCTGAATTATTATATTGAATAAAACTAAGACCATTATAATAATTTTCTACTTTCAAATTTTTAAACATATATGAAAATCCAATTCCCAAAGATTGTCCATTCTTTATTTTGAAAGAATAATATAATTTCGCTGAATTTGTAATACTACTTACATTTTTATTGTTTTTAATGTAGTCTTTAGCAAATTTAGAATACGGCTTATAGATATCCAAATTAAATTCATTTCCAAAAGTCAATTGACAATTACTTTGATTGATAAATAATACAACAAAACAAAAAGATAAAATTAATAGAAATGTAATATTGATTTTCATAATTTGATAATTATGAAAGTTTTGTACTCCTTATTGTTTTTGAAATGTGTAACTCAAATTGAGTTGCGAATCAAAAGTAATAAACCATGAGTTCTTAACTTTTTCAGATTTCAATTGAATTTCAATGTCTCGAGTTCCAATACCAACTCCTAAACCGATAAATGTATTTTTAAATATTTCATATTCGCAACCCAAGATTAAATTTGCAAGAAATTTTGTGCTTAGAAAACTTGAATTCATATAATCAGGATTACTGCCAGTATATGGTCTATATGAGTCATTCAAAATACCATTTTTGTAATTAGAATTTATTTGTGTTGCTAACATTATTCCTATTGTAGGACTTATTTTTTTTGTATTTTTAAGAAATCTAAATTCACTTCCTATACCAATCATGTGAATATTATAAGAATACAAATTTCTCCAATTATAACTATACAAGCCTCCGAATTGATATAACAATGACATTTTTAATTGCTTAAACAAAATCCCAAATTGAGCATTCGTCCCTAAATACACATTCCCAGTTTTAGG
>Ga0209702_10005039_pt1 | contig 18450 bp, 15 predicted proteins | sample FRY01_FD_187210 | JGI IMG/M metagenome (GOLD analysis project Ga0209702, IMG submission 187210) | Freshwater microbial communities from Lake Fryxell liftoff mats and glacier meltwater in Antarctica - FRY-01 (SPAdes) (version 2) | ecosystem: Environmental > Aquatic > Freshwater > Ice > Glacier...
TGTCGAAAGTATGGCGAGTATTCGGGCGGTCAAAGCCTTTCGTCGCGAAAAGATCAACCAAGAGACCTACGCCGACAAAGTCGAGGACTACCGCGAAGCAACCCGGCGCACCATTCAGGTTTTCGGTGTTTATGACCCCATGCTCAAAGTTATTGGCAGCATCACCGTGGCCGTGGTGTTGCTGTTGGGGGCCTTCCGTGTGATTGAGGGCGGGTTAGAAATTGGCATCCTGCTCGCGGCTGTTTTGTATACCCGCAACTTCTTTAGCCCGATAGAGAACCTCGCCATGTTCTACAACTCGTTTCAATCAGCGTCCGCGGCGTTGGAAAAAATCTCCGGAGTGCTCGAGGAAATTCCCGCGCTCGCCGAACCCGCTCACCCCGCCTCGTTTACCTCATCTACCGGAGCGATACAGCTCGATGGGGTCTCTTTTTCCTACACCGATGACACTGAAGTGCTTCCGCGCTTTGATCTCACCATCCCTGGCGGGCAGACTCTTGCTCTGGTCGGGGCCACCGGTGCGGGGAAATCCACGCTGGCAAAGCTGATTGCTCGCTTCTATGACCCCTCTGAGGGCGCCGTTACCCTCGACGGGGTCAATCTGCGAGACATCGCCGATGTTGACTTCAGGCGAGCCGTGGTGCTCGTCACCCAGGAGGCATATATGTTCTCCGGCAGCGTCTTGGACAACATCCGCTTGGGCAAACCCGATGCCACCGAGGCGGAGGCGGAGCACGCAGCTCGTGCGGTGGGGGCTCATGACTTTATTTGCGCTCTCCCCGAGACCTACAACACCGATGTGAACAAACGCGGCGGGAGGCTCTCTGCGGGCCAACGACAGCTGGTGTCCTTTGCCCGGGCATTTATTGCTGACCCGCGCGTACTCATTCTCGATGAAGCCACCGCGTCACTGGATATCCCCAGCGAACGCCTGGTGCAACATGGCCTGCAAACTCTGCTCGCTGACCGCACCGCAATCATCATTGCCCACCGTCTCTCGACGGTGGAAATCGCCGATCGCGTGTTGGTGATGGAGGAGGGCCGAATCGTTGAAGATGGTCCTTCTCCGGAGTTACGCCAGGGGTCAGGACGCTTTGCCGCCTTGCATAAGGCCTGGCTCGACTCTTTGGTGTAGTGCTTGTCGGCCGGGGGGGGCACTCTGGGCGGGAAGTCTGGCGTCCTAGAGGGTCTTATGGCGCAACCGGCCCTGGCTCACCGCTGCCCCGAGTAAGACAGTGCTGCAGCCCACCAACTGGTACCAGGTGATCGTTTCTGAGGTAAAAATGACCGAGATAAGGATGGCCACGACAGGAACAAAATAAATCACCGTGGACGACACAAGAGAACCAGCAAGAAAAATCAGCTTGAAATTCCACACAAAAGAAATACCCGTGCACAGCACCCCCAGCGCCAGGATGGATCCCACCTGGGTAAAAGTGGAGGGTGCCTGCCTCACCCCGAAGAACACAAAGAGGGGCAATAGTGTCACCGCGGAGAAGCCAAACTGCGTGGCGACTAAAGCTTCGGGCGCGGTCTTGTAGGGGAGAATGTATTTCTTTGTGTAGGGGTAGGACAGCCCGTAACAGATGGTGCACCCCAGCAGAGCTAACAGGGTCCACGCGGGATAGTCACCAAAACCCAACCAGAAACCAGAAATTGCCAAGGCCCCCACAAGTCCAATGAGCAGTCCCGTAATCTGATCCCTGGTGAGTTTTTCCCCCCGGAAGACGAAAGCGATGGCGAGAAAAGTCATCAAGGGAACCAGCGCGCCAGCAATGCCGGCAAGCGCCGTGGTCACCTGGGTTTGTGCCAACGCCATCAACACCCCGTACAGAGAGCTCTGGACTAACGAGAGCATGAAAATGTGAAAGAGTTCTGTGCGATTGGCAGGCAGGCGGATCTTGCGCCACACCACAATCACCATCATCGCCAGCCCACCCAGCGCGTAACGGCTAAAGGCAATACCAAAGGGGGTGAGGAATTCGAGACCACTCTTGATGAAAATAAACGCCGAACCCCAACTCAGGGCAATTCCAAAGTAGAGGGGCAACCAGGAGCGCGTGGGGGTCATATCTGGTCCTCCTCGGTGGGGCCCTGGCCCCCCCACCCTCGCACACGAAGGAGCTCCGCTGGTCCGCAGCATTGCAGCGGGCTTGATGCACCCGTCATGCCTGACGGCAATACCGCTGGGGAGGACGCGGCGCGGCCTCTATGCGGACTAGGTCCGCCAGACCAAAAATCTGTGGTCTGGCGTGTCGCGGCAACCCCAGCTTTGGCAGCGGGTGGAGGCGCACAGGAGCGCAAAGTAGATCAGGAGTGCTTCGGACACCGAAGCGCTACGTCTTAAAATATGTTCGTCCTCCAGGCCATCAAAGTTGCAACAACCCCGATCAGTACGAGTCCGCGGGAGAAAGTCCGTGGTCAGACGCTTGGAGCGGTTAGTACCCCGTCAATGCGGCGAGGGATGCTCGAGGACCCGTCCCGAAGCACCTTCGGAAGGGCCCAATGCGGGGCGTTCTGCCAGGCGACTGGCCGCAAGAACCGTCGAACAGCGGTGACACCGACCGAGGTATGCTGCGAGTTCGTTGCGGGCCACGGCCCACCATGCTGCTGCGCCCAAGTAACGCGCACTCCCGTCGGGAAGCCATTAAACACAACTCGACCAGAAGTCGCCGTCATGACAGCCTGCAGCTTCTCAACTATCGCACGCTCATCTTCTTCGATGTGAATGGTGGTCGTCAGAGACTTTGGGACGCGCCATAGCGCGGCTTCGACCTGGTCGACCGACTCGTATCGTGCAATCACGAGCATGGGCCCGAAGCACTCCTCGGCAAGTTCGAAGCCAAGCTCAGATGCCGCTACCTCAAGCACTGTAGGGGCTCCGGTGAACCCCTCGCTCGTCGCCGTAGCGCGGGCGACCTCGTCGGCACCTGACGCCCGAAGCCTTCCAGAAATCTGTGTGAAGGACGTGCTAATTCGGTCGTTGAGTAGCACCTGAGCGGGAGCGTCGATGGTGAGAGAAACGATTGAATCGACAATCGCCTGGCCGTCAACACCGGTCGGAACGAAGGCAATCCCAGGTTTGGTGCAGAGCTGGCCGGCGGAGCCGGTGAACGAGGTGAACAATCCCTGCGCAATCTGCTCGCCACGGACGCGCGCGGCCCCCGCAGAAATGACGAGGGGATTAATGCTGCTGAGCTCGCCGAAGAACGGGATCGGATCATCGCGCTCTTCAATAGCTGCCCGCAGCACATTGGCGGCACCGAGCGAGCCCGTGAAACCGACGGCTGAGATTGCGGATGCGCGGACGAGGTCAATCCCAGCCCGCCGGCCGAACACGATGCCAAATGCGCCTGCGGGGGCACCGATTGCGCGAGCCGCGTCCTGCAGCACTTCGAACGACAGCGCCGAGGTCAACAGGTGCGACCCGTGCGCCTTCGCAATCACCGGGCATCCCGCGGCGATAGCTGACGCGGTATCGCCACCGAGTACGGAGAATGCGAAGGGAAAATTGCTAGAGCCGAACACGGCAACCGGGCCCAGGGGCAGTAGCATTCGGCGCACATCGGGGCCGGGCCCGAGCGGTGTATCCGCGGCGTGGTCAATCATGGCCTCGATGAATGACCCCTCACGCACGGCTTGGGCGAACAGAGAGAATTGGAACGCGGCGCGCGCCACTTCGCCATCAAGCCGAGCACGCCCGAGGCCGGTCTCGCCCTCGGCCGTCGCGGCCAGTTCTTCGCGGCGAGCAGTCGTTGCTGCGGCGAGCGCATCGAGCAGGTGCGCACGAGTCTCTAGATCGGAAAGTGCGGGCATTGCCGCGATGGCGTGGTCGACGAGAAGTCTCACTTCGTCGGGCGTGGTGTCTATGAGACCACTATCTTTTGAGAATGCAGTTCGTGGGTCAGTGGTGACAAGCATGACACTCCTTAATTCGTTGATCAGAGGCTGGCGCGCGAGACGATGGAGAACCCTAGGTTGAGTTCGCTTGAACCTGTCGCATCGCCGTTCATTCGTGCCAGCAGCAATTCCCCCGATGCCGTTCCGATCTCCCGGTTAGGAACGGAGACGGTTGTCAGGGGTGGCAACAGATTGCGGGCGAGTTCGAAGTCGCCGAAGCCTGTGATGCCGATGCGGCCGGGCACATCGATGCCACGGCGGGCACACTCAAGGATTGCACCAGCAGCAAAAACGTCGCTCGAGAACATAAGGGCGTCGGTCTCAGGGTGCTCGCGCAGCACCGTGTCGAGCAACATTGCCCCTGTCTCCAGGTCGATGCGCGACGAACCGGAGTTTACGACGCGAACCTTGTCATCTGGGAACAGGTCGGTTACAGACGCCTCGAAGCTTGCGCGACGCGCGGCGGCGCGGAAGTCTCCAGACTGGAGGGATCCCGCAAAGGTCAGATGCTGATATCCGCGCTCATGGGCGAACTCCACCAACGCCCGGAGTGCGGCGGAGTTCGAGAATCCCACGACACAGTCGACGGGATCATCGGTAAGGTCCCATGCCTCGATCACGGGCACACGTGCTTCGCGGAGCATTCCTGCTGTCGCTTCGGTGTGGGACGTTCCGACGATGAAAATCCCATCAGGGCGGCGCCCGAGGAAGGAACGCACCACCTGCTCCTCATGCGCAGGACTGTAGTCAGTCGAGCCTATGAAGAGTTGGTAGCCCCTTGGCGCAAGTACTTCTTCCAGACCGTGCAGTGCATCCGAGAACACCGAGGCACTGATCACAGGGATGATTGCCGCGACGGTCATGCTGCGGTTGGAAGCCAGGTTGCTTGCCGCGAGGTTGGCGACGTAGCCCGTCGCGGCAATAGAGTTCGTTACACGCTCGAGGGTGTCGGGCGATACGGTGCCTGGGGTGCGGATTGAGCGTGAGACCGTCTGGGGCGAAACCCCAGCATGGCGGGCGACGTCGTTGAGCGTGACTTTACCCGTCGACCGACGTGTGACCCTTGACGCGGCCTTCACAGCAGGTTTCTTCCCGCGAGGTTCCGCATCATTGAAACGATTCCGAACTCCCATGGCTCGCATCTTTCGCTTTCCTCGACGTGGTTCACCAGACTACCGAGTTGACCGGCGCTGATTCGTACGACGTCGCCACGATGGTGAGTGAAGCCGCTACCGACCACGTCGCGGTCGGTGACTGGGGCAAACATGGTGCCGAGCATCAGGACCGCGCCGTCGGGATACTGGTGGTGCTCGCCGAGCAACTGGGCCACGAGGTCCTCCGGGTCGCGGCTGATTTGCGACATCTCGGAGCTTCCTTCGAGATGAAATCCGTCTTCACCATCAATCTCAAGCGAGATACTCAGGGTGCGCATGTCTTCGAGGCTGAAGGTGCTATCGAATACACGGATGAACGGGCCGAGCGCGCACGACGCGTTGTTGTCCTTTGCCCGGCCTAGCAGGAGTGCAGATCTGCCTTCGATGTCGCGCAGGTTTACGTCGTTGCCGAGCATCCCGCCCCAGATGCGGCCCGTGGATGCGACGGCAATAACTGCCTCGGGTTCGGGGTTGTTCCACGCCGACGCGGAAAGGTACCCGACCGGCACACCAGTTCCCATTGACGACATCGTCGGACCCTTCGTGAAGATCTCAGCGTCAGGTCCTAATCCGACCTCGAGGTACTGACTCCAGAGGTCGCGGGCGACGAGGTACTTCTTCAAGGCCTCGGCTTCAACCGTATTCGGCTTAACTCGGGTGAGATCTGCACCTATCTCGGTGAGAATCTCCTCTCGCATGCTTGCTGCCGCCTCCATGTTGCCACGGACCCGCTCTTCGATCACCCTCTCAATCATCGAGACGGCAAACGTCACACCGGAGGCCTTGAGAGTCTGCAGGTCGACAGGGGACAGCAGCCACGGCCGACTGCTGTCGCGTGTAGCCGGGGGCGTGTTCGCGATAACCTCGGCAATGCTCCCGATGGAGACGCCCGTGACCTCCGAGAGCGCGGTTGCCGGGTCAGCCTGCTCACCAAGGTCACTCACTGTGGCAAACGCCCCGCTCACATCAATAACTTGATCACCGACTAGCGCAACTGGTGAGGGACCACCCGCGTCGGGCACCCAAGCCCGACCGATGAGAGTCCCCGCAGTGCCGTCGGTCGGGAGGGTGGAGTCAAGGTCTAAGTCAAGGGTCAGCATGGTCATCGTGGAACTCCTTTTAGCGAGGTCTAACGTCGATAAAATGTGGGCTGGCGTTTCTCCGCAAAGGCGCGGCGGCCCTCGGCGGCATCCTCAGTGGCGAAGGTAACGGTTTGGAGATCGCGCTCGTACGCGATTGACTGGTCTTGGGAGAGGTTGTACGCCGCGCGCAGGTTCGCTTTCGCGGTCTCCACTGCGATTGGCGGACGCGTCGCAATGGTTGCAGCGATTTCCTGGGCTCGCGAGAGGAGCATGTCGCCGGACACGACCTCGGTCACGAGTCCCCATGCAAGTGCCTTTTGGGCATCGATCGTGTCACCGGTCATAAGCATGAGCGCGGCATTGCTCGCACCGGCCGCGTGAGCAAGAAACGTGCTCATTCCCCCGCCACCGATCCAGCCAAGCTTCACCTCGGGTGCAGCAAATGACGCGGAGTCTGCAGCGATTCGAATGTCGCAGGTCATCGCAGTCTCGAGCCCGCCGCCAAGCGTGTAGCCGTTGATTGCAGCGATGATGGGCTTGCGCAGAGCACGGAGGGCGTCGCAGTAGTCCTCTCTGTTACGAAAAGCCCACGGGGTGGCGTATTCGTCGAGCTGGCCAATGTCAGATCCGGCGCAGAACGCACGCTCTCCGGCTCCGGTGAGCACTACGACTCGCACAATCTCAGAATCATTTGCCCAAGTTGTGAGGGCCACGAGGGCATTGGACATCTCAGGGGTCACTGCGTTGAGCTTCGCAGGCCTATTGAGCGTAATGGTCAGCACTGCGCCGTCAAGGACCGCGAGAACATCATCAGTACCGAGGGTAGGGACAGTTTTGGTACTCATCGTGTCTCTCTCTCCTGCGGGTTTACACCACGGACAGACAGCGACGACCGGTACGCCTCTTGCAGCCGTTCGATTCCTGACCGCACGCCCGAGCGGTCGAGGAGTATCGACCGAATTATGGCAGAGCCTGCCGCCTGGAAAGGAATGAAGCCGTCGTGCCTCGGTCGCATGGTCGCGCTCTCCATTGTGCGCAGGGTACCGGAATAGAAACCCTTGCTCGCCTCATCCGTAAGAGGGTCGAGCCACGCACTTCGGAGGCTGGGCTGTCCGTCGTTCAGGGGGATGAATCGCGTCTGCATCTCCTCGCTCATCAGCCAGACGAGGTGAGCAATTAATTCTTTGGTGACCTGACACCGGCGCGTGAGTGCAAGCCCGGTGCCGCCGATGACCGATCCTCGAAGCCCGCCTGGAGAGCGAGCAGGTGCATCCGCAAACTGCAGGGACCACGAGCTATAACCCACGTAGCCATATATCAGTGGAACATAATGAATATCTCCCTCGGTGGTCATGCGCTCAAGCGTCCGGATCGGGTTGAGCTCAACGGACCCAGAGGGGGCCCTCTGTGCAAGTTCGCACAGAATTTCGAGCACCTCGACGGCCGTCGCCATCGAGACGATCTCGTCAGGTGAGGTGCCGACGGGCTCGCCGAATGCGGCGCACACCGACGCAAACGTGAGGAAGGCGTGCGGGCCCGAGAGCGACAATGCAACCGGCTGGCGACGTGAGAGGCCCACCACTTGGTCCCAGGTGGCGGGAGCTTCCGGCACATGTTCGACGAGGGTGGCGGCAACCTGGGTTGCGGCATCGAGTGGCACCGCCCAGAGCTGATTGTTCATCACGTAGGACGCGAAAGAAAGACCGACGGTATCTGTAGAGAGATTGGAGATGAGCTCGCGCGGCAGCAGATCATCGAGTGGCAGCAGCGCGCCTGCAAGGATTGCCTCGCCGAGATGAGGATGGTCCAGCACAACAAGGTCGTAGGTCTCTGCAATCTCGTCAATTGACTGGTCCTCGAACTGTTCGAGCGAGCGCGCATCCCATTCGATTTTTAATCCGCCACGGAGCTCTGATAGCGCTGCAGCCGCCTCAAGTGCGACCGTACCGCGTGGGTGATCCCACGTTACGCCGCGAAGAATCACGGCATAGCCGATTCGGCTGCGATGGCGCCCCCGTCAATGAGCTGTTCGACCTCGGACGCCTGGAAGCCGAGGTCGGCAAGAATCTGGCGTGTGTGCTCGCCAGTCAGGGGAGCACCTCGATCAATACGCGGTGGGGTCACAGAGAAGCGATATGGGAAACCTGGGGTCTTTACCAAGCCCTCCGTGGGGTGCTCGTATTCTACGAATGTTCCGTTGTGAATAACCTGCTCATCGTCAACGAGCGCCTGGTAGTCATACACTGGCCCAGCCCAGATACCCGCCTCTAAGAGGGCCTCGAGCCAGTGCTCGGTTGTGCCCTTGGCGAGGCCGGCCGCCGTCAGGGCGAAAACCTCGTCACGCTTCCTCCAGCCGTCGTCGTCGCTCATCGTAAGGAGAGAATCCGCGCCAATCACGCGGCCCAAGCTGGGCAGGTCGGGCATCGCTAGAGCAATGTAGCTGTCCGACGTCGCAAAGACGCCATAGGGGGCGCGAATATAGGGGTGTCCGTGAGGCTCCGCGCTGCGCGTTTGTGGCACCCTACCCATCGTAAACACGGAGAGTTCCTGCATTTGAAGCGTGGTGATCGCGTCGAGCATGTTAACCGTGACGAGTTGTCCCTCGCCGGTGCGCTCTCGATGAAACAGCGCCGCAAGCGCGCCCTCGAATGCTGTCGAAGCGGTGATTGCATCCACCAGATACTGACCAGCCGGACGCGGCGGTTCCCCCTCGCGACCGGTGGAGAGCATCGCTCCGCTCATCGCCTGAAGCAGCATGTCTTGCCCCGGTCGATTTCGGTACGGACCGTCCTCGCCGTAGCCCGAGATCGACACGTAAACGATGGACGGGTTAATCTCCTTGAGCGTCTCATAGTCAACGCCGAGCCGTGCGGCGACCCCTGGGCGGTAGTTCTGCAGAAAGACGTCGCTTGTCGCCACGAGTTTGGCAAGGACATCTCTGCCAGCTTTGGACTTGAGGTCGACAGCAATCGAGCGCTTGTTGCGATTGAGGGAGAGGAACGACACGTTAATTCGTTTCCCACGTGCTCCACCGGCTGGAGAGTGGCGTTGCCACTCTCCAGCCGGTGGCTCAACCTTTATGACATCCGCGCCCAAGTCACCAAGTCGCTGTGCTGCGAACGGGCCCGCCATCGCAATCGAACAGTCGAGCACGCGGATGCCGGACAGCACGCCTTGCGAGGTTGCTTCGGTCATTATTGGTCCTTTCACTGCAACTGTTGTGGGTTTCCAACTTCTCGCCGCCCAGTAAGACCAGACGACAGGTGGGAACTCTTATCCGGGCTGGTCGCCGACCGCCCGGATAGCGGACCGCGATGCAGAAGTCTCCTGCAGACCATCGAGCACCCGGATTGTCGTGCGGTACTCGCGAATGTCGCCATGCTCGAGCCAGATCATGCTTCCGTCTGACCGCGATGCTGAGTCGCCACCTACGTGATGCGTAGATGGCTCAAGCCCGACCCCATACTGGCCCTCTCGCAGGTTAAGCCACTCAAAGAAGTGGTCCATTCCTGAGGAGTCCCATGACACCTCGACACCGAGAGCGCCGTCGGCTCTCAGTAGTGCTACCCGGTGGCGGCCCTCGTGGTCGGCGATGAGCTCGTGCTCATAAACTTGCTCGACGAATCCGTGGAGCGGTTCCGACAGCGTGCGGTAGGAGACGCCCTGCAGGGTTGTCGAATCCGACGCCCACAAGTGCGACCGAATCGCCGCTACGAATTCCGTGCCTTCGTCCACGACGGGCCAGCCAAAGTTGAAATGGTAAAGGAACATATGGGGCGTCGCCTCGAACCCCAGGTTGTCGACGACATCATGCAGCCGAACCTCTCGACCATCAAAATCAACATCAATTTCACGGGTCAACCGGAGGTGCTCCCCGAAGCTGGTGGCCTGAATTACCTCGCCGCGCACCCGCAGAATCGTGCGGCCGTTCTCAGTTACCTCGTGCGCCTCAAGTAGTCGCCCAGGGATGGCCGTGAGCCGGCCGTGTAGCCCGTGGGACACGGACTTCTTTGGAGGGTATTTATACCCGGTGGCGTCGACGGTGTCGCCGAACAGCGTGTGGTCGAGACCGCCAGAGACCAGCGCGCCATCGAGCGCGCGCAGCCACGACAGGCCTCCCTCGTCGCTATGCTCGTGGAGTCCCGGGTGTCGGAATCCATTTCCAGAACGCCAGCCGATCGGTGCGCCGCGGAGGCGCAGCGCTCCGAAATCGAGCGCGCGATCTACCAGAATCTCAAGTTCGAGGCCGGAACTCGTGCGGAGCTCGATTGCGCGCACACCCCGCTCGACACCGTTGTCCAGCACGACTGAGCGGATGCCCGCGACTGCAGACAGGTCGCCCGTACGGCGACGTAGCTGCTCGAGCGGGAGGTTGTGGCCAAACACATTGAGGCTCATTCCATAATCCATCCGCCGTCGACGTTCAGGGTCTGGCCGGTCATGAAGCTCGAGTCTGGCCCGACCAAGAAAGAAATGACCGCCGCGAGTTCCGCGTCCGCACCACGTCGCTTCAGCGCCTGGTGGTCAAGCACGAACTTCGTGTAATCCCCTGGGTTGGGATGGATTTCCTCGGCCCGGGTGGGAAACGCCCCGGGCGACACGGCGTTAACTCTCACTCGAAACTCGCCAAGCTCACGCGCAAGTGCCCTCGTGAGCGAAACCGCCGCGCCCTTTGTCGACACGTAGCTCGCCAACTTTGACCATCCGCCATGCCAGGTGATTGATCCAACGTTCACGATTGATCCAGTGCTGCGGCGCACCATGTGCCGCGCCGCAGCTTGCGCAGCTAGAAAGTACCCGCGCTGGTTGACCGCGACGACATTGTCGTACTCCTCGAGCGGAATCTCAAGGAACGGAGTGGCGGGGTAGATTGCAGCGTTGTTAATCAATGCATCCACGGGCCCGAAGTCCGCTTCGGCGCGATCAATCGCTCCACGGATGGCGTCCGCATCGCGCAGGTCAACTTCGAGCGTGAGCGCCGCGACTCCCTCAGCCTGAAGCAGGCTCGTGGTCTCGTCGAGGTTCGCACCAGGCCTCCCCAGAACACCGATCCTGAATCCGTCGGCGCCCAGGCGCAAGGCTGTCGCCCTGCCCAGCGCGCCGCCGGCGCCCGTAACGATTGCGACTCGACCAGAAACCGCGGATTCACCTCCGGTCACGTGCTCAGACGCCCTGGCGCTTGAGAGTGTCGTCGACGAATCGCTTAGCGCGCGGAACATCCGACTCATCAAGGTGCTCAATGATGAGCGGCACGTTCGGACTCTTCTCAGCGAGGCGCTTCACATACAAGTCGTAGTTAAGTTCACCTAGGCCTGCAGCGGGTAGCTCAATCTCGCCGACACCGCGGAAGGTGTGCGATTCGTTTGCGTCACTATCACCAATGTCTGCGTGCTTCTCCGACTTATCGGCGCCCGAGCGCTTGACATCCTTCGCGTGGGAAATGCGGACCTTGTCGGCAAGAGTGTCAAAGACCTGATTGAGGATTGAGTCCATCTGGTCAATGTTGTGCGACTCGAAGTAATTTGTCGCGTCCATCAATAACTCCATGCCGGGGCTGTCTACGTCTTTGAAAACACGCACTGTCTCTTCAACCGACCCGATGACGTTGTTGACATAGGTCTCGAGCAGGAAGATTGAGCCGTGGTCCACGGCCTCTTTGGCGAGTTCTGCGAGTACAGTCCGGGCATCGTCATAGCCCTCTTCGGTCTTATTCTTGTCGTCGTGCACCCAATCGCTGTCCGCGTTAAATGTGCCCGACTCGCTAATCACGTACGGAGCACCAAAAGAGCGCGCATTACGAATGATTTCCTTGAGGTAGTCGACGCGACGTTTTCGCTCGTCGAGGTCGGGATGCACGATGTTCGTGTACCCAGAGATTGCGCAGATTGGTAGGTCGTGATCGCGGAAAGTGTCGCGCACGAGCTTGCCCTTTGCCTCACTGAGCTGGCCCGCAGAGAGGTCGAGGTCCTTAAAATGCAGGTCGAGCTGCACGGTGTTAAAGCCCAGGTCACGAATGGTTTTCGCAGTCGTGGCCAGTTCGTATGGAAAGTACCCACTGAATATTCCTACTTGGATCATGGCGTCATTGCTCCTTTTTCGATGGTGGTCGGTGATAGCTCTTCGGCGGTTGCCTAGAGCGGAAACTCGTTCAGCTTTACCGTGCGTTCCTCTTCTATAGAGCGGTAGCCGGCTTCAATGAGCGCCATGGTGCGGATATTGTCGGCGACCGATAGCGCAGGCTCGGTGCCAGACTCGACGGCAAACTGCAATTGCTCCATCACGCCGATAAACGCGTGGGGAAACCAGTGCGTATCCCAGGTGGGAGTAACCCACTTGCCGCCAGTAGTCAGAGATGATGCGTAGGTGAGAGTGGACGGTTCGCCGGTTGGCCATCCAATTGTTCCCTGCGCAACGCCAGCCGTTCCCTCTACTCTCCACTTGATGTAGACGTCAGACTCGAAGTCATTTTCGCGTGGACCGCTCCATACGTCCTCGACTGAGAGCGCGAGAACTCCGCTCGGAAAGCGCAGGGTAGAAACCACGATTCCGTCCCGGTGCCCGAACTTGGTGCGCGGGTCAGTGCGAACGACGGTTGTGATTTCTTCGGGCTCTCCGAAAAGGAAACGAATCGCATCCAGATGGTGCACGCTCATGTTGGCGAGGGTAAGCCGATTATAGTCCTCGAGAAAAGTCTGCCAATGGGGGATTGCCCGCATCTCAATCGACACGAATACCGGGTCGCCGAGTTCACCGGCCTCGAGCAGCTGGTGCAACACACGCACCGACTGGTCGAAGCGCATGTTCTGGTTCACCGAGAGAAGTTTGCCCGCAGCAGCCGCTTCATCACGCAGCAGGATGGCGTTGTCGAGGTCGAGAGCAAGCGGCTTTTGGGCAAGGATTGCCTTGATGTGCGGCTGGCGCAGCGCGAGGCGAATTAGCTCGGGCTGCTGGTCCGGCGGAAACGCAATATCCAGGATTTCAACTTGAGGGTCCTCGATGAGTTGCTGCGGCGTCTCGTGCACAGTCGGGATGCTGTATCGCTCAGCGACTTTTTGGGCCTTTGAGTGCGTGCGAGAGGCGATTGCGCCCACTCGAAACCCAGCCTGACGATAAGCCTCGAGGTGCACATCCGACATGATCATGCCAGCTCCTATGCAACCAATCGTGTATGCGCGAGTGCGGATGTCGACGTCGGGACGAACATGAATCGGCGTAGCCGGGGCTTTCATGGGACTCCTATCGCGTGAATAAGGCTAAGTATATACTTCATGATAGCGCTACTGGCAACGCTCACATTTTTAGGCTACTATCAATACCTACACCCCGTCAAGCGTCGATAATTCCCACAAAATCACCGCAAAAGGGCCGATTCGGCCAGACGGGTCCACGCATCACACAATTTCAAAGGAGAAATTCTATGTCAGAACCACATCGTCACCGCTATCTCATGAGTGGGGCAGCAACTATCGCCGCACTCGCCACTCTCGCCCTCGTTGCTGGATGTTCGTCGGCGCCGGCTGAACCTGGCAGCGGCGCCACAAACGATGGCGTTTTCGTCATTGGCTTCGAGCAGCCGCTTGGCGGCCAAGCATGGCGCGAGACCGGCCTCGCATCACTCCAGGCACTCGCCAACCGCCCCGAATACGCGGACAAAGTCGAGATCAGGATTGTACGTACCAACGACAACGATGCGGCGGCACAGAACGCGGCAATGCAGAACCTGATCGCCGAGGGCGTCGATGCGATTCTCTTCGACCCGGCCTCGTCGTCGGGTGCTGACGCGGCCGTCGCGCAGGCAAAGGCCCAGGGTATTCTCGTGATGGCTGCTGGCGGACCCTACGACAACGAAGATGTCTACGTCGTCTCCACCGACTGGGCTAATGCAGGCACAATCGGTGCCGAATGGCTGGTTGGTGCACTCATGGACAACAAGGACGTTCTTGTGCTCGAAGGCGTTGCTGGCGTTCCGCTCAATGACGGTTCGATGCCCGGCGTAATCTCGGCACTCGAAGACGGTGGCGCGACAGTTGTCGGTCAGAGCACCAACGGTTGGAACGAGGCCACAGCACAGGAAAACGCGGCAAGCCTGCTTCGCTCTAATCCAGATGTTGGTGGCGTCTACTCCTTCCTGACTGGATTGCAGGGAATTCCAGAAGCGTTCGCTGCCGCTGGGCTTCCGTTCGTTCCCGTCGTGGGTGGATCCGGCTACAACGGTGAGGCGTGCACGCTCGTGAAGTATGCGGACCAGGGCCTGACCGGCAACAGCGTCTTTGGGCAACCGGCCATCTACGCAAAAGCCCTCGAGCAGATTGTCAAGGTACTCGAGGGTGGCACAATCGACCAGCAGCAGCTTTTCCCGCCGCTCGAGATTACACAGGACAACGCTGCAGAGTTATGTCTTCCCGACGAGGCAGATAACTTCCAGCTTGGATACGACTTCCCCGGCCTGGACCTCACTGCCGACGAAGTCAAGAAGTACTACGAAGGCTAAATAGTGCAACTGGAAACAGAGGCTGGCGCCGTCGAGGCGGCGCCAGCACTCCCCGATGATTCCTTAGTAGTTCGGCGCCTCTTCAAGCACTATGGCGCAGTTCACGCCGTTGACGATGTCAGCCTGGAATGCCTCCCAGGGGAGGTGCTCGCTCTAGTCGGCGAGAACGGTGCGGGTAAGAGCACGGTGGCCAAGATTCTAGCGGGCGCCTTGCGCCCCACCTCAGGCACAATCGAGCTAAGCGGCGCAGTTGTGGATTCGAGCAGCGTACACGAGTCGCGCCGCGCTGGTATCGCATGCGCCTTCCAAGAACTTGCCCTGGTACCCGACTGGACTGTAGCGGAGAACCTGTCCCTGCCCGACGGCCGCGCACTGCGTCCGTTCTCGCATCGCGTCGCGATCGCCACTACTCGTGCAACACTGGAGGAGTTCGAGCTTGACCACATCGATCCGAGTGTGCCGGTGGCCACTCTCTCACTTGCCGACCGCCAGATGGTGGAAATAGTTCGCGCCATCGCGGTCAGGCCGAGGATTTTGATTCTTGATGAGGCATCCTCTGCGCTCGGCCCTCCCGGTGTGGAGTGGCTGTTCCGTCGCATTCATGAGTTGACGGCCCTGGGTGCGAGCGTCATCTACGTTTCCCACCGGCTCCGAGAGATCGCGAGGATTGCTGACCGCGGCACCGTGTTGCGCGATGGCAAGGTCGTAGGCCAATTCACCCGGGACAACTGGACCGACAACGAACTAGTCTCCCTGATGGCTGGGCGCGAAGCGTCCCGCCATTTCCCTAAGCGTCCAGCTTTGGCCCATACGTCTCTCCCCCCGGCGCTCGCGGTTACGAACCTCGTTGCTGATGGTCTGAGCGGCGTCACGCTTTCTATTGCTAGAGGTGAGATTCTTGGCATAGGTGGCCTGCAGGGTCACGGCCAAGCTGAACTGCTGCGCGCTCTTTATGGCGCGGTTCCTGCGAGCTCTGACAGTTGGTCAATGGGCGGCGCCGCAATCAAGCGCCTCAACCCGGTGCGCGCCGTGCGGCTCGGTGCCGGGTACGTCCCCGAAGACCGCAAACGCGAGGGCCTGGCTTTGCAAATGGGAGTCGGCGAGAACCTGCTTGCGCCTTGGCTGCGCCCGGTCGGACTGGGTGGCACTCCCCTGCTGAGGCAGGAGCGAACCTGGATCCAGAGCGTATTCGACGCCCTTTCGGTTCGCACCCGCGGCGCCCTCGAGAATGCCGGAGCACTATCTGGTGGCAACCAACAGAAGCTCGTCTTCGGTCGCTGGATTGGCCGAGACCGCAAGCTAGTGTTGCTGCACGACCCGACTCGAGGCATCGATGTACGCGCCAAACAGGAACTGTATAGCGCGATCACGATGCTGTCTGAGCTTGGAGTGGGCGTGTTGTGGTTCTCGACCGAAGTCGAGGAACTTGTGCATCTCTGCCATCGCGTCGTCGTGCTCTACCGTGGCGCAGTTGCTGAAGAACTGTCGGGCAAAAAGTTGACCGCCGACGCCATCGTCGGCGCCGCCGTCGGAGTGAAGGGAAAGCAATGACCATCTCACCAGTCGTCTCTCCATTCGTGCGCGCGTGGAGTGCGCCAGCGATGACGCGCCTTCGCCGCGAGGGAGCAGTGCCGCCGATTGCGGCATTTATTGTCTTCCTCACTGCATACATCATCATCAACCCGGGTCTGCTTACGAGGTTCCAACTACAAACCGCGGCCAACCTGGTTGTGCCACTCGCACTGGTCGCCCTCGGCCAGCTCATCATCGTGCTCGTGGGCGGTATCGACATCTCGATCGGCGCCATCATGGGCTTGTCGAACGTAGTGTTCGCGACGGCAATGGCCCTACTACCCGTGCCCCTTGCCATACTCGCTGGAATCGGAGCAGGGCTTGCCTGTGGTTTGCTAAACGGATTCCTAGTTGCATACGGCCGACTACCGGCAATTGCCGTGACACTAGCGAGTGCTTTCATCTTCGGATCCATCAGCCGCGAGGTCATGGATCGACCCGGTGGTGGCATCACAACTGATTTCTACCTGGCTACGAGTGGCGAGTTGCTTATGTTCCTGCCAGCCTCTATCTTGTGGCTCTCGCTTGCAGCCGTGGGGCTGTGGCTCCTGTTGCACCGCACCGCGTTTGGTCGCCATATCTACGGCGTAGGTTCGAATGCGGAGAGCGTCCGCGCCGCAGGAATTAACGCCAGAGCGACGACGCTTGGAGCATTCATGCTCTCGAGCATCCTGGTCTCTTTCGGAGCAATCATGCTCGCCGGGTCAACGCTCACGGGAGACCCACGCAGTGGAGACCCCTACCTCCTCACTTCGATTGCTGTGGTGGCGCTCGCCGGCGCAAGCTTCAGCGGCGGGAGGGGCAGCATCATAGGCACAATCCTCGCCGCCTGCACCCTTGGCCTTGTTGGCAGCCTTCTGTTCTTCGCCGGCGTCAACTCCTACTGGCAGTACGTAATTGCGGCGCTTATCGTAATCTCGGTAGTGGGCATACCGGTGATAGTTCGCCAGGTTGCAGCAGCAGGGAGGCGCGCATGACCGCCGCCATCGAAAAGGAGACCCGAACCGGCAACATCACGCTAGCCGCGCTTCGACGAGTACCGAGAAGCGTGTGGCCAATGTTAGCGTTTGTAGTGCTGTTCCTCGTAGGAGGACTACTCCGTCCAAACTTGGTATCTGTCGATTCGCTCGTCGGCACCGCGACCTTCGCGATGATTCTGGCCATCGCGTCGTTCGGACAGACCGTCGTCGTCATCCAGGCAGGCATTGACCTCTCAGTGCCGAATACGATTGCGTTCGCGGCCCTGAGCTTCCTGACCTGGAGCGGCACGATTGGGCCAGTACTCGCCTGCCTCGCGTCAATCCTCTCCGGCGCAGTGATTGGTTCAATCAATGGCACTATCGTCGCCAAGCTCGGCCTCACCCCAATCGTGACGACAATCGCGATGAACGGCCTGCTGTTCGGTGTCGTGCTCCTCAGCTTCAAAAACTCTGAACTCACTGACATCCCCGAGTTCCTGACCGCGATCACGGCTGGCAAGGTCGAGGTGTTCGGCACCAGCATTGCGGCTGTGCTCCCGCTCGGGCTTGTCCTGCTGCTCGTCCTGCAACTCATCCTCAGCTACACGGGGTGGGGGCGCTCGCTGTTCGTGGTTGGGTCCGCGTCGGAGACGGCAAGGCTTGCCGGGCTCCCCGTGGATCGAATCCGTATTTCTGCTTACGCACTAAACGGCGCCCTTGTCGCGTTTGCGGGAGTGGTGATCGTCGGGTTCTACGGCCAAGCGTTCGCCACAATGGGAGCGCCTTATCTGCTCGGCTCGGTCGCTGCGGTCGTAGTAGGGGGATCGACAATCTTTGGTGGGCGGGGTTCGGTCGTGGGCACCCTTGGTGGCGCCTTGGTGCTCGGACAGGTCGCAACACTTGTCAACATCGCAAACCTGGGGTCGAACATCCAACAGCTGTTCTACGGAGTCATAGTGCTCTTGGTCGTGGCGCTCTATTCACGGCGCACCCGGGAGTAGAGCCTCTTTCCCTCACCACCGATTCTTGCGCGGGAGCTAGGCATGTCACCGACCCTGCGAAAAAATGAGACGCCGGCGTTGCGAAAGCGATAGGCACGATGATCTAGGAGGGCGTATTAAGTCTTTCCCGTGTACCTCTCAAAGAGAAGCCGTGCGGGGGAAGGGTAGAGAGGAAAAACAGTTTCCGGGCGTAAAATTCCAGAGTCTCTCGAAAGGACCTGGGCAAAACAGTGGCCAAAAGCACCCGTGGCGAAGAAATGAAATCTGCTGCCTCCACCGGAAGTATGTCTC
>Ga0209702_10005040_pt1 | contig 18449 bp, 20 predicted proteins | sample FRY01_FD_187210 | JGI IMG/M metagenome (GOLD analysis project Ga0209702, IMG submission 187210) | Freshwater microbial communities from Lake Fryxell liftoff mats and glacier meltwater in Antarctica - FRY-01 (SPAdes) (version 2) | ecosystem: Environmental > Aquatic > Freshwater > Ice > Glacier...
TTTCATAAAGATTACCAACATATCTTTTTTTACTCAATAAAATGAAAGGATATAATGACTTTTCATAATTGAGTTTTTGAGGATGTGGCATAATTTTTGCTATACTTTTTTCAACCTCTTTCCCCATCTTTATAGCATATGGTAAAGCATCTTTTCCTTGAACCTCATTACCTTCTTCATCTTTTAGAGGAAACTTACAGAAAATAGAATCTGTGTCGCCATAAATAACATCAGCATTGTACTCTTCCTCAACAAACTTTTTCGCCAACATAATCATTTCTCGCCCTGTTGCCGTAGTACATGCTGCTATTTCTTTAAGATATATAGAAGATGTTCTCGCACCAATTTGACCATATAACGAATTTGCTGTTACTTTATACGCTTGCTGTAGAGCATCAAAAACATCTTTTTCAAAAGTATTATAAGTGTCTTTAATTGTTTCAACATCTTCTTTTTTTATAATATTTATCTCATTTGTATCTATATTTAATATTTCATATGTATTACAACAATCTTTGCAAATACCATAAACAACATTTCCATTTTTTTCAATAATTGTCTGATATTCTATCTTTTTACGCGTCTTTTTACGTTCTGTAAGAAGCATATCTAAAATATTTGCAATTATTCCTTTACTACCATCTTTATATTGGATAAAAGTACAATCTTTTTCACCAACCTTTTTCTTTTTATCTCCAACACCTTCATATAGGTCATATGATATATTTTTATATTCAATATTAGGGTCTTCTACTCTATATTTTTCGTCAATCAAATAGCAATCGTGAGATAAATTGCAAGAAATCATAGAAGATGGATATAGAGAGCCATAATCAAATACAACAATAGGTTCATTTAAATAAATAGCTTCTTTGGGTTCTAATACAACAGCTCCTTCATATCCATCGTCCAATTCAACAGCATCATCTCTATAAGATTTGATAGTTGGAATTAGAGAATTGTTTTCCATACATTGTTTTGCAATCAATGAAAATATTTTGATACCTTGTCCTCTACGGAATAGAAAGTTAAGAGGAACAAGACATACATTTCCCATACCAATATTGTTTTCTACAATTTTTAACTTATGTATCAATCTATTAATAAGAACACAATCTTGAATACAATATTCGGCAATATCACAACGGTCTTTGCTCGTTCCTTTAAACTTGTCAAAAATTTCTTGTGGCTTAATATCATTTTTCTTATCTCCTAAAAATATTGATGCTACATTATCAAGTTTATAACTATCAAGTTTTTGTTCTCTTTGCATAACTTTCAAAAGATCTATAAGTACAACACCATCCATATCAATATATTTAAGTATATTTTCGCCAAGTGCTGAAGATGATAGTTTTTGTTCAACAAGAGCACATTTGCGCGTTATTAATCTTCCCAGTCCTATTTTAAAGTCTTCTATAATACCGATTTCTTCGCTACGTTCCCATATATATATCATATCAAAACCAAATATATTGTATCCCGTAACAATTTCAGAGTTTAGATTATTCATAAGTTCTTTCCATTTGAATAATAACTCTTTTTCTGTTTTACAAGATATTACATCGCAATCTTTAATTAAATCGCAAGAATTAAGCGTAATGATATTTTTATATATAATCTTATCTGAACCATATACATGAACTGTTGTTCCTATTTGAATAATTTTATCGCCCTCAAGTTGTATCAATGCTTTATCTAACATTTTAGCCAATCGCGATTCTTCAATGTTTAATTCACCAACAGTCATATTAATTTCATCATCATCTTCGTTATTATCAACAAGGTCTTTATTGACAGAAGATGATATTTTATCTAATATACTAATTATTTCCCTCATAATAGGTTTTAATAACTTCGGGATTGAAGAAATATAATTTTCTTTTATTTTATTTTTTGTATAAACCCTATTTATTTTCAAATCAATTGATTCGTCTATAATAACCTCGTCAGTATATATATTCTGTATCCAATAAATAATAAAATCGCTTGTATATTCATATCCAGCCTTGGCAACTAAAGCAAGGTCTTGTGCGACTTTACTATAATTTTTCTTCGCTATAGGAAAGTCTCCGTGACTACTCGTACATTCAATATCAAAAGATGTTATTAAAATTGGTGCTATTTTATTAACTTCAATTGGTAATACATCTTTATGATTAACTATAATATTATAATCGCATCTGCTGATATCATCGCCAATTTTAAATTTTGAAATACGAACCCAACTACAAGGTTTTATATTTTGATTATGAATATATTTAAGAAATGGGTCAATATTACTTTCGTATAATTTAAAGTCTTCTTTTTCGAGAGTTTTAAAATAATATTTAAGATTATTGAATAACTTCAATGACTTAACAGAAACTTTAATAAAACGAAATATTTTATTATTTGTAAATCCCCAAAAGTCTTTCTTTCTAACTATCGTAATATCCTTCAAATGTGATTCTAAATTTTTAGGAATAATTTTCTTTTCATAAGAACTTTTTAAATATTTCGCAATATATTTACTATTCATAATATTATCTTTAAAAGCGTCAACCTTTGCATTAAATGACGAATCACTTAATTTTTCCCATGATTCGGGCGGTTTAATATAAAAGAATGGAATAAATTTATTCACTGTAACGCAAACAGTTGCACTGTTTTCACATGTTCCATAAATAATGATTGAATACAACTCATCAGGATCTTTCTCTTTATATCTATCGCTTTCTGGAACATAAATATCTGTTATTTGAAATTCTAAAATATCTTTATTTGGAATAATAGGTTCATGTTGTATGCGAGGAAATTCCATTATAATTAATTATAATGAGTGTTTTTTTAAATAATAAAAACATAATAATCAATTTTTTAAATTATTATAATTGGTAGAGTAATGGATATAGGAATAGAAGGATTAATAATAATAATTATATCTATATTTGGGGTATATTATGTATATAATAATTATTTAGAGAATGGGTTGATAAAAGTAAAAAGTAAGATTGATAATGAAGAATATACAGTACAAATAAAAGATGATTCAGCTGAAGCGGCAGACCTAATAGCAAAAATAAGACAAAAGTTGGTTATTCTTATGGAACATTTACAGAAGTCATTCAGTTCAAATGATATTAGAATTGAAATGTTGAAAAAAAACTTTAAACCAGATAGACTAAAAGAAGGTATTGATACACCTGGTTATACGAGTTATTCTGTAAATAAAGGAGAACAAATTGTATTATGTTTAAGAAATAAAGATAAATTAGTCGATATTAACACTATGTTATTTGTTGTATTGCACGAGTTTGCACATTTAGCTACAGTTTCTATAGGGCATACAGAAGAATTCTGGGATAACTTTAGATGGATACTTGAAGAATCTATAAATATAGGTATATATATTAAACAAGACTTTAAAACTAATAACGTTGAATATTGCGGTATGTCAATAACATCAACACCTCTTGAACAATAAAATATTATATAAGATATTGATAAAAATATATATATATATTATATTATGAGTAAAATAATTATATATAATAATAATCATCAACAATTTGAAATGTTTTTATTTCTAATTTTTTCACTTATGTATTTTAACAAACAGACTTTGAATATGATAAAGTCTGATTTAATAAAAAGAAAATTTAATCAATATACGAATTGGAACTTATTAATGATATTAGTAAATTATATATTAAATAATTGTTTTAATATCCATAATATATTAATATCAAAATTTATAGCACATAATTCATTACAAGTTATGTTATTATTTCATGGTTTTTTATTATATGATAAAAGGATTTTATTTTTAACAATTGATACTACGCCATTTTTATTGAAATATACTTTTAATGATACTTTTTCAAATCAATCATTAATAAAGTTTGAATATTTTTTATGTAATATAATTATACATATTATTCCTTTATATTACCAAACTAATATATTGATAAATTATAATTCATATGATAATACTACACACATATATATGTACACTATTTTATTAAAGTTTATGTGGATATTAAATGTTTTTGGTAATTTTGATATAACATCAATATATGTTCCTTCTTTTAATTTATGTAATGTAAAATTCATAAATGCGATTATATTAAGCGACTATATAATAGATAGAGTTTTAACTAAAATATCATATTAATAAAAATTTAAAAAGAGTAGTTTTATTTTTCTAATATATACACAGTGCTATTCATTAAGTTTTAAAATTGTTATTAATGAAAAATGAGTACATAATTAAATATTTATAAAGTTTTAATAAGTTTTGATAAAATGAAGAAAATAAAAAGATTATGTACTCATTTTTCATTATGTAGTATAATATATCAAATATTTATAAAAGTTGTTATTAAGTTAATCAATTATATTCAGTATTATAATTAATATAACTCGAATACTTCTGAAAATTTAAAAGAATTAAATAAAAAAATGATTGTAAAAAAATAAAAATATTAGCATAGAACTTATGAACTTGCAAAAAAAATAAATAAAATATATTGATTTATTTTGCGGATTAGGTGCTTTTCATACAGCATTTAATAGAAATAATATTCATCAAAATGATATTAAATATACTTGTGTTTTAGCTTGCGATATTGATAAAGATGTTATAAAAATATATGAAGAAAATTATGGAATAAAACCAGAAGGAGATATTAATTCAATTAATATTGATACTATACCTGATTTTGATATATTATGTGCTGGATTTCCATGCCAACCATTTAGTATAGCAGGTAATCTATTTTATAAAATATTAGAAATAATAAATAAAAAACAACCAACTACATTGATTCTTGAAAATGTTAAAAATCTTCATACAATTCATAATGGTGAAACATTTAAGACCATTAAAAATGAAATTGAAAAGCTAGGATATTGTAAGTTATAAAGTAATTGATTCGCGATACTATAATTCTCCACAATCAAGACAACGTATATATATTATTTGTGACAAAAATAAAGAATATAAGTTTAAGGATATAAAAAATCCAATTGTCCCAGTATCAAGTATTATAGATAATAATGTTACTTGTTTATTGGATTACGAGGAAAAATATAAATTAGAAAAATGCAATGAAAAAGGTATGATGAAATATAAACTAATAAATAAGAAGTATGGAAAAGGAGGAAGACATGGAGAGCGTGTATATAATATAATGAATTGCGGTCCAACAATATGTGCCTCTTCTGGAGGACCTTGTGCAAAAACAGGGTTATATGATTTTGATGGAAAAATTAGAACTTTAAGTATAGATGAAACATTAAAAATGTTTGGTTTTGATTCGACATATAAATACGAAACCCTTGTAAATAAAAAAAAAATGTTGTTTTATCTAGGAAATAGTATAGTAGTAAATGTTGTAGAACAAATCGTAAAAGATTTATAAAATGTGTTGTAAATTATTAACTTTTTTCTATTCACTTTAAATAATACATTATTTATTATTATTAAAAAGCTATATAATTAGATAATCATATTTATGTGGTTAAAATTGAATTATATAAAGATTTGTATAACAATATATTATAATAATAATTAATGATACCTCGCATCATTCATCAAACATGGAAAGACAATTTTCTTCCATCAATTATTTCTAATATTAGAAGTGAAAATATTAGTTTATTACGGTCTAAAGGGTATGAATTTAAATTTTGGACAGATGATGATATATTAGAACTAATTAAAAAGCATTATCAAGAGTTTTATAATATATATAGATTAACTAAAACAGGTGTTCAAAGAGGAGATATTTCAAGAATTATTTTGATATATCATTTTGGTGGTATTTATATTGATTTGGATGTATTAATTTTACGAGATTTTGACGAACTTATAGATATGTATTCAGATCTTTTTTATATAACATATGAGCCATATGGACAAACATTAACACTATATAATAGCGATAAATACATTTGTAATGCTTTTTTTGCAGCAAATAAAAATAATAGGTTTTTATATAGATTATTAAGATGTATTCCAGAAAAAATAAATAAATACGGGGTTAATATTTTTGAAAGATTTGATGTTTTTGGAGGAGCATTTATCAAACATATTATAGAAAAAGAAGATAATAAAAAAGAGTATGTCAATGATATATGCGTTATGGATGATCGCGAATTAATATTTCCTATTAATGATTTAAAGTTCGATGGATTATCATTTACAAATCATGATTGGACATGTGTATTAAAAGGAGAATATCCTATAAACACAATCATGGTGCATTATTGGATACACGGAGACTTTGAATCTAAATTTTTACTTAATACATTTAAAGTTAATAAAAGTCTAAATATACACGAAAATATATACAATTTTTTTAAAACATTATATCCAAATATAGCAAAAAAATTTGAGAATATTTAATACATTTTTTTCTAATTTTTTTTAACTTTTACTATAATTTTTTATTTTAAAACGGAATAGTCATTGTTTGTTTTTTTAGACTATTAAGATTAGCACATTCAAGTGTTTGAGCACAATTAATATCATTTGTAGATGAGTTTTCAGCAATTCTTAGACGGACTGGAAGCACATACTTTTCGGTTCCCTCGACGAACTTAAAGTCAGACTTTGAAGATGCTGATTCCGTTTCATTACCATATCCAAATCTGGCTGCTGAACTATTTTGTTGGGTTCCGCTGCCTCTTGTAGCACCACCACCTCGCGAAATACCTTTACTTACATCATAATTAATAACCTTAATTTTATGAAAAACCATAAATGTCAGATAAATCAATCCTGTATTTTCTGTAGTTTTTTCAAAACCAAGAATTTTTTCTTCAGGTGAAGGTTCATAATTCATATCTAATGCTCTTTTTGAAACCCATTGATATTTTCCTCTCGGGTTCTGGTCAAAGCTATAGCCTGTTTTAGTATTTGCTGGAATATTCCATAGTGTTCCATCGCGTTCGATATTATTAGGCGTTGTTTCCCAATTATTGCTATATTGTGGTTCATTGTTATCAAGAGCAAATCCAATAGCATAATCGTATTTTGATGCATCGTTTGAATTAATTGTAATATTGTCAATTTTAATAACCAATGGTCCTTCGTTTGCTACAACTCTATACCCTTTCATATAATCATCGTCTGTTCCCGATTCATATACTTCTACATCATAACTTGTTGAGAAGTTTTTTCGGTCTTTTTCATTTTTACAATAAGCTCCATCTTTACCTTCTCCAAAAATAAGGTCAAAACTAATATTATGACTATTAGTATTGTAACTTACTGGAATAGATGAAATAACTTTGGAAAACATATTATAATATTTGTGTTATATATAATTTTAAAAGTACATATCAATTTTTATTTATATTAAAAAAACATGATATAATATATATTAAAAAAAAATTATTAAATGAATAACATTATAATTATGCTGTTTTTGTCTTATTTGAATTATACAACATCATATAGTACATATTCTATGTCGTGTGTTATTATTATAAAGAAAACTGTACTATATGATGCAAAAATGCCTATTCTGTATATGCCTAATTATAATAAAAATGCGATTTATTCTGATAACTATAATTTATTTACACCCGAACATATTTTCCCCCAATCACTTTTAAATACAAAAGGAAAGAATGATATGCATAATATAATTAAAACAATTGCTTCTTTAAATACAAATAGGTCTAATTATAAATATTGCGAAGACTTGAATATAAATGATGAAAACTGGAATAAACTTAATTATAATAATTATGTTAATCATAAAGATAAACTATTTATACCAAATAAAGATTCGCGAGGAATTATTGCGAGAGCTATTCTATATATGTGTCGCGAACACAATTGTAATTATAAAAAGGTTATTGATAAAGAATTGTTGATTAAATGGTTTTATAATTATTCTCCATCTATTGCCGAAAAATACCATAATGATATGGTAAAACAAATACAACAAACAAATAATATATTTATTTCAAAATATAATAAAAAAAATAATGGATTATATAGATTTATCAATACCTTATGAAAAATTGATAATATATAAAATATTTTATTATAATGACAGTTTTGAATGAAAAACAGCAAGAGGCTGTTGATAGTGTTATGAGTGGTGATAATATACTTTTAACAGGTTCTGCTGGAACAGGTAAATCATTTACTGTTAAATATATAATAGATGTTTTGAAAACAAATAAAAAAAAATATGCTTTAACCGCACCGACCGGAACAGCTGCTATTATTATCGGCGGAATGACAATACATTCATTTATGGGAATTGGATTAGGAAAAGATAAAACACAAGATATTGTTAAAAAAATATACAAAAATAAAATAATATATAATAATCTTGTAAATCTGGAAGTTTTGATAATAGATGAAATATCTATGTTAGATAATGAATTGTTTGAAAAAATATCTTCAATATTCGCAATAATTCATTCGAGTTATAAAAAAGATTGCAACTTATTAGATATACCATTTGGTGGAATTCAATTAATATTTATAGGAGACTTTTGTCAATTAGCTCCTGTTTCTGGATTATATTGTTTTCTTTCTCTATTATGGGACAAGCTTAATATTAGAACTATTTTATTAGATAAATTAATAAGACAAAGTGATGATTTATTATTTCAACAAATATTGCAGATAACAAGAAAAGGGAAATGTACTGATAATATTTTAAAGGTCTTAAATAGTTTAAAAGATACTAAATTCAGCGAAGATATAATACCTACAAAACTATTTCCTTTAAATATTGATGTTGATAAAATAAACAATATTGAACTTGAAAAAATGAAACAAACCGGAAATAAGTCTTATAATTATATTGCTACTGCTAGTAATGATAATTTAAAAAAAGCAAAAAAATATGATATTGAGTTGATTGAAATGTCGCAAGTTATAATAACCAGAAATATTAACTTTTATAATGGTTTAGTTAATGGAACTCGCGGTGTTATTATTGAATTACGAGAAGATAGTGTTATAATGAAAGACGTATCTGGTAATGTTCATATTATAACATATTACAAAGATATTTGCGATAACTCTGCAAGCTCATATATATCTCATATGCCTATCAATATTTCGTATGCTTTAACAATACATAAAGCACAAGGAATGACGATTGATGCTCTCGAGTTGGATTTAGGTAAAAATATATTCACGGACGGGCAAGCATATACTGCTCTGTCGCGAGCAAGAAACTTACAATCTATAAAAATAATTAATGTAGATAAAGATTCATTTAATATGAACCCTTATGTTAAAAAGTTTTATAAAATGCTAAAAACTTAAAATATATTAAAATAAGTTCTTAAACTAATAAACAATGTTATAGACAAAATATTTTTTCATTAGTTTAAACAATATAAAAAATGATTTAGTTATATCTATATAATATTATATAGATATGAGCAAACATATTTTAGAAAATAAAATAATTCATAAACCATTACTAAAATGGGTTGGTGGAAAAACACAAATAATAGATAAAATTATGATTAATTTTCCAACAGAAATTAATAATTATCGCGAAGTATGTTTAGGAGGCGGGAGTGTATTATTATCTCTATTATCGTATATGAAAAATGGCGATATTAATGTTTCTGGAAATGTCTATGCTTATGATTTAAATGAACCGTTAATATATGTTTATAAGAATATTCAAACTAATCATAATAATGTATATGACGAAATACAAAAAATAATTATTGAATTTAACTCTTGTGGAAATGGTGAAATAAATAGAGCATCCGCCAACAAAGAAGAAGCTATGATTGCGAAAGAAAACTATTATTACTGGATAAGGAAAGAATATAACAAATTATGTATTAATGATAAAAAAACTGTCGTTGGTTCTGCTATGTTTATTTTTTTAAATAAAACTTGTTTTAGGGGTATTTTTAGAGTTGGACCAAATGGTTTTAATGTTCCATACGGGCATTATAATAATCCTAAAATAATAGACAAGAACCATTTAGACGAAATTCATCTTTTAATTAAAAATGTTATATTTGAATGCTCAGACTTTAATACATCTTTCAATAATATTGAAATAGATGACTTTGTATATATTGACCCACCATATGCTCCTGAAAAAAATACTTCATTTGTTGGATATACTGAAAATGGTTTTAATATAGATAATCATAATAATTTATTTAAATTGATACATGATTTAACAGATGATAATAAAAAAATAATGATGAGCAACGCAGATGTTTCTTTAGTGCGTTCTAACTTTACAAATGAAAAATATAATATTACATCTATTTTATGCAAAAGGTCAATTAATTCAAAATGCCCTGAATCAAAGACTAAAGAGGTTATTATAACGAATTATTAAGCCAAATATTCAATGTTTTAAAGTAAACTTCGTCATCACCGAATAATAAAGGAATATTATTTTCTTTTAATATAATATTCAATACTTTATATTTTATATTATCAGATTCTATTTTATTTTTTAAATATTTGTTTAAACAAAACGCATAATCAATTTCAAAGTCATTTGGTAATAATAATTCATATTCTCTTTTATACGCTACACCACATAATATTTTATCTTCAACCGACCCTGATACACTCTGTGTTTTTTTCTCCAATATTTTTAATATTTTTTTTCCATTATTATAATCAATAATATATGCTTCATCGGGTTTTCTAACCATATCAATATTATATAATTTTTTCATATATTTTTTAAAAGCATTTTGTTTAGTAAATATTATTTTTTTATCTTCAAATGTTTTTTTGGATTTAATACTATTTTTTCATAACCCGCATCTATCAATATTGATTCATTATCAGTATAATCTTCAAATCCTTTACCATTTTTATACCTGCACCTTTTCCTTTATTAACCATAATTGATAACGGATAATATAAAAAAATATATGAATTTTTCTATATTCTTTTTTCTATTTTTTCAATATTCGTCTGATAAATAATCGGTACTATATTCCGTTTCATAATCTTCATAATAATAATCATCTGTATTATAATCGGTATTATAATCTTCGTTATCATAATTTAAATTATCAATATAATAATCACTTTCATTATCATCATTAATAATAACCTTTATTGATTCTTCATAATAATATTTATATTTATCATTAACTTCTTTATAATGGCTTTTAACATCATCTGTTTCCATTTCATATTTATCTATTTTTTCATACGCTTGTCTTTCAAGTCTTGCATTTACAAAGAAACAAGGTTTTGGTTTAACATTTTTAACAATATCATCTTTTATATTGAAAGTATAATAACATACGAGGCTTTTTCTAATTTCATCATCATTAATATTTTTATAATAGATATAATTGTCGATAACGGCATTCATTCTATTATATTTAATAGTATCGATAGTATATTTGCGTGTTATTAGAAAAACTGTATATCCGTCATAATAATCTTTTAAACTTTCATCTATTTTTTCTTTATAATTAGATGAATAATTATTCATATAGTTTGCGAAATTATAGAAGTCGTTATAGTTGATATTCATAATTAATTATAATTTATTAGTTATATTGAATATTCGTTATATAATATAAAGCTATCAATTTTTATAATTTATCTAAAGCAATTTATACATAAGTTATAAAAATAATCGCGATAAATAAATATTTTAAGGAAAAAATGATAATAAAAATAATAAATATTATAATGTCTAAAGAAAAACTTATATGCTGCCCTATCAATGTTATAGATGGTTCTTTAATAACAAAAGAGAAACGTCATGAACTTTTTGGAAAAGTTGCAGGAGGTTCTGGTTCAAGCAATCCCGAAAAATATCAAAGAAAAATTATCATAGATGGAACTGGTATTGATTGTCCTAAAACACACACGCGAATTAATTTTAGAACAAATACCCTTGTTGATATATCACGTCCAAATGTAAAAAACGATGGTTACCGACTATTCCGAAGATTTCGACGGATGTCAAATTATAAATAATTCAAAGGTTTATATTAACCTTAAATGTGTGGTTGGTAAAGGAGGATCACAAACAAGAGCATTGAGAGAAGTATATTGGTTCATAGAGGGACAATTGAACATATTAAAATCAAATAATAATATATATTTTGCAAACATTCTAGACGGTGATGAATGTCATTATTCTATGAATAAATATAAATATCTTACATTATTACCCAAATACGAATCAATAAAAAATAAAATATTTATAGGCGACCTAAAAGGTTATTTTAATTGGCTAAACAAGTTATTCTATTATTGATAAGATGTAATAATATTCTATATGCTAATTCAAAAGGTATTCTTTTTCAAGCGTATTCTTTAGATTCTCTAAATTGAGGTAAAAATAAACTCCATGTTTTTTTTCTCTTATCTTCAAGATATTCGTTAAATTCGCGACAAACTTCTATTTGTTCCATTTCGCTTAAAGTCTTACCGGTTATGCAAAATGTCGCAAATGTTCTACTACAATCTTTTGCTGGATATATATAATCTTTTTTATAATTTAAAGAAATTCTACCATCTTTTTTACCACTATCAAGAGCATTAAGTGTCATGTGTGTCAATTGTTCGTTATCTCTTGTTTTTTGTCCTTCTACGTACCTACGCACTTTTATTTCTTTTCCTATAGGTATATTATAAATATCTCCACCAATTATCCAATCATTAGAATAAGACATTTTAAATATTTGTGTTAAGTTTGTTGGAATACTTACCCATTCAACATCTTGACTATATAATTCAATGTCAGACTTTTCAAATGAAAATGCAACTATTGTTGTTGTTGTATCATCAAAAACTGTCTCTTCAAAATATTTTACTTTAATAATGCGATATCTTTTCATAAAGTCATTGCGACATCTTATATCAATATCTCTATGTGAAAAGAAAAATCCTGCTGGTATAATAAATATACCTCCTTTGCAATTATTCTGCATAACTACACTTGTTATAAAACATTTATATAAATCATTAGTATTATATTTATCATAAATATCTTTTTTATCACATTTATTTCTTGCGAGATATGGTGGATTTGTTATTATCCATTTATTATTATAATCTGGGGGATTTTCCAATGTATCTCTTTCTATAATATTTGAATGTTTCGATTCAATATCATATGCTTCAACATCAATATTAACACCTGTATTTTTTACCCATTCAATAAGATCTCCCATTCCTGCGAATGGTTCAATTATACAATCTATATCAGGTGGTATAGTAAATCCTTCTAATATATAAGATGACTTTGTTGTATAAAATTGACCTTTATTTTTTTTGTTGTCATTTTCTATAGCATTTATAATTTTGCATTTTTTCATCCCTGTATATTTTACTATACCTTTTTCTTTACATATGTTAATTAGTTCATTTATTGTTTTTAGTGAATAATTCATATTAATATATTATTTGAGATGGTTATTAATCATTTTTTTATAAGACAGATGGAAAAAATATATAAATAATTATTATGGTGTGGTATTTGATTAGCAATTTAATCTAATAATCTTATTAATGATTTCATTCATTTTGTCAATTTCTACATTTAAAGAATGTCTATATTCAATACTTAATGTTTTTGTTTTTTCATCATCTGTTCGTATTATTATAGATATTCTATTTGAAATTTTATATTCTTTTATAGAATATTCTGATATATTATCAATGTTATTTGTACAAGGAAATGTATATTGTGGATATTTATCGATCTTTGATGCAATTATATATAAATCGCTATTTAGTGGCATATTTTTTCTTACAATATATTTTGATAGTTTTTTCATTTTAGAAGTAACATATTGATTATCATTTGATAATTCGTATGTATATATTTTATCCTTCATGAAATATGATTTATATTTTTCATCCCTACTTTTTTTATAACGTTCTTCAATTTTACTATCAATATCTTCGCAGGCAATAACATTTATGATATTGCTAATATTTTGTTTTTTACAAAAAAATATTTCTACTATATTGATTTCATCATTTATGTAATCATTTAAATCAATATTGTTTTTGTAATTAGACATTGTAATAACATATTAATATAATATTATATCATTTTTTAAATTTATATATATATATAAAAAAATGATAGGTTTATAATTATACATTATCATATGGCTATCGAATATAAATTATTTGATTTAAATGATGAAATCGCTAAATATGAAAAAATAAATGATGAATTAATACCAAATACAGATAAAAATAATAAGTATAATAAGCATAAAATACGCGAAGACTTCAAAACATTACTTATAGATAAGTTATTTATATCAGATTTAGAAGCTACTGATTTAGAAATAGGCGTATTTAATGCAACAATAGACTATGCTAATAATAGTAAAATTCAACTTTCGTGGAAATGCCAACTGTTATTAGATACATATATTAATATATCAAGAAGTGCTTATGTTAATATTAAAAAAGATAGTTATGTTGCGAACACTAATTTATTTTCTCGCATGTTTGAAAAAAAAGAGTTTAATCCACATATGTTACCATATATGCAAAATCACGATGTTTTCCCAGAAAGATGGAAAGAAATTATAGATAAAAATAAATTGAGGTTTAAAGCTGCATATGAGGTTAAACTTGTCGCTATGTCTGATATGATTACTTGTATGAGATGTAAAAGTAGAAAGGTTAGTTATTATGAATTACAAACAAGGTCTGGAGACGAAGCATCTACATTATTTATGAACTGTCTTATTTGTGGAAAAAAATGGAAACAATAATTATAAAATATATATATAATAAATATTACAATTTAATTTTGAATTATTCTAAACTCAAAATATCCGTATATAATATAACAAGCAATACCATAGTATATTTTTGATTCATCGCTTTCTACAATTTTCATAATTTCTTCATAATATTTTTTATTTAAAATAAAGTCTTGAATTGACTTTTGAATACCATAATCAAATATTATTTTTTCTAAATCTTTTTTTTCATAAAAAGGTATCTTAAAATGGTTTAAAATATAAACTCGTAAGTTTTCAACAAGCCATATTTTATCTTTTGATGTTATATTATTTATCTTTGCATATATATCATTGACAATAACATTGTCTGTTTTCTTTAATATGATTTTATATGTTGGTTCCATATTATTATAATAGTTGTTTATATTATTGAACAAATCAATTTTTATTTATTATAAAAAATGATTAGAATTATTACATATGTATATTAATATGTATACTAAAAATGTCAAATATACAACATGCGACTATTGTGTTAATTTTGACTTTTCATTAGATAAAATTATAATAGAAAACAAACCTTCAATTGTTATAAAAATAGATAATATAGATATCAAACATACTGATAGTTCTATATATAAATATGCTATAGGGTTTATTATTGATTATAACGAACCTGATTATATAGAAAAGTTATCTGGTATAATACCTTTCAGTAATATAATAGAAAAAAGTAGTACATATATAACATTAGATAAGAATATCACGAATGTAAATTTTACATCTATTATTTATAGAAAAAAAAAATATATAGATGATATACCTTATTGTATAACAAATCGTATAATTAGACAAGGAATTATATGTTATGATTTAAAAAGATTAGATCCTTATAAAAAGGTAAAAAATATACAAAAATATATATTACATATTTCATTATTAATAAACTAAAATATTTAAACCTATTCATGATAACTAATCGTTAATCAAAGCTTCAATATATACAACATTTTTTTTAGGTACTATGTTATAGATAATATAGCTCATAGGGTGCAATATATTCGCACCTTCAAAATATATTTGTCCTTCTTCTAAATCTTTAAAATATTTATCAGTAAATCTTAACAAATCCAGCATTATTGGATTATTTATAATATTAGATCCGCGACAAGTTATAATACCATCATCATTTTCAACTGGTGAAACGAATATAGCATCTCCAACATATATAGTTTTATATAAAAACTCGCAGCAATTATAATGTAATCTGCCGTATCTTATATTATATAAAATATTCATATTATATACATCACAATATCCATAAATATAATTTTTTGGCGTATATTTAATAGATAATTTTTTTGTATTATCTTCAACCCGTTTTAATATTTGTTCTGTTATTTTAATTTTATTCTCTATATATGATATTTTATCATCAATGTCTTGAAGTACTTCACCCAACATCCTGTGTTAGATTTATTGTAATAGCGTTTATTTATATTTAGATGTATCAATTTTTATAAAAAATAGATAATATATATTCCACTATAAATATGTATATAATATATAATATTTTATTGTAAAAGTGCAAGTCTTAGTATATGTCTCCTTGTTGCATATGTATGTGAATTAATTGGTGCGGATGCGATTGGAACAAATCTTATATTATTGTTTATAGACCTACATAAACTTGCAAAACTAGATACCCTAATTTTTTTATGATAACCTCTAATATCTTCTAATAAATCGCGAGGTTGGTTATATATTATTTTACTATATATATAGTCTTGAATATCTTCTGGTAAAAGTAATTCAAACTTTGCAAAATCAAATGGGTTGTTAAAGGTTATAGCCATATTATTTATGCTTTGATTTATAATATAAATAATTAGATAGTCATTTTTTTATACAATTTAAATGATATTAATTAACTTTTCAATAATTAATTCTACAACAGGTACTGAAACAGCATTTCCAGCCAATTTATATAAAGAACTATCGCATATATTTGGAAGGTTATAATCTCGCGGAAAGCCTTGTAGATTAAAACATTCTCTCGGTGTTAATTTTCGTATTCCTTTATCGTCTAATAACAAAGGAACATTATGACCTCCACTTCCCATATTTGCAGTTAATGTAGGACAACAATTGTTTTTATTTTCTCTCACATAAAACCTTCTATATTGATAAAGAATATTTTCCGAAATATTTTTATTAACATCTTTTTTAATTTGTTCAAAAACTTTAAATCTCTCGTCGTAATAATATTTATCATCTACATTATCTTCTAAAAAATTACAAATTTGTTTTTTTTCTTTTTCAATTAGATCAAAATTAAACATATCATATTTTTGTTTATCTCTAAATCCAACAATATATATTCTCTCGCGATGTTGAGGGATTGTTGTTATTTTACAAGTATCTAATATAGATGTTTTAATATAATAACCAGTATCTTGTAATTTTTTTTCTATAATTTTGTAGGTATTGCCGTTATCATGTGTCTTTAGATTTTTAACATTTTCTAAAATAATAACATATGGTTTATGTTTTTCCAATATTTCTATAATTTTCCAAAAAACATTTGCTCTATTATCATTAAATCCTTTTTTATCACCAGCTATACTAAATGGTTGACAAGGAAATCCACCACATAAAAGATTGTGATGAGGTATGTCTTCAACTTTTATATCATTTAAATCTTGAAGTGTAAACTTATGATCTGGATGATTAAGTTCATAAATTTGTTTAGAACTTTTCATCATATCATTGCTAAAAACACATTTAAACTTATTATTTTTTCCTAAAACTAATGAAAATGCTCCTGTTCCAGCAAATAAATCAATAAACTTTATTTCTGTAGTCTGCATAGTATATATTAAATATATGTATCTATTTTATATATTAAAATGTTATATTATACTTCTATTTTTCGTCAATCTTTAAGAATATATTTTGAGTACATAATTATATATTTCTATAACTTTTTAACTTTTCTATATATTCTTCAAATTATTAAATTATGTACTCATTTTATTTATTACCATTCTTTATAACTATTTTGCAAAACCTTAAGAATAGATTTTGAGTACATAATTAATTATTTCTATAACTTTTTACATTTTATAAATATTCTTAAAATAAAAAGATTATGTACTCATTTTATTTATGACCATTATTAATAACTATTTTGCAAAACCTTAAGAATATATTTTGAGTACATAATTATATATTTCTATAACTTTTAACATTTTCTATATTTTCTTGAAATAAAAAGATTATGTACTCATTTTATTTAACATCATTATTAATAACATTTTGCAAAACCTTAAGGAATATATTTTGAGTACATAATTATTTATTTAGAAAGACTTTATAACTTTTAAGAATATTGAGAGATTAAATAAATTATGTACTCATTTTATTTAACATCATTATTAATAACATTTTGCAAAACCTTAAGGAATATATTTTGAGTACATAATTATTTATTTAGAAAGACTTTATAACTTTTAAGAATATTGAGAGATTAAATAAATTATGTACTCATTTTCCTTAAGTAGCATAATATAATCCATGTAATATATAAATAAAATATAAAAAAATGATATAACACATCAGTATATATATAAAAATATATAGATGTCATCATTATTACAAGATAAAATAGACACCTTTTATAAAAAAAGAGGTGACATATTTAAAAAACCTATGGAAAAAATCATTAATACAATGTTAAAAAAATGTCAATA
>Ga0209702_10005045_pt1 | contig 18433 bp, 11 predicted proteins | sample FRY01_FD_187210 | JGI IMG/M metagenome (GOLD analysis project Ga0209702, IMG submission 187210) | Freshwater microbial communities from Lake Fryxell liftoff mats and glacier meltwater in Antarctica - FRY-01 (SPAdes) (version 2) | ecosystem: Environmental > Aquatic > Freshwater > Ice > Glacier...
AACAGCTTGGGAAACTCATTGCTTTGATAGAAATGGAATTGGAGAGAGAGGTTTAAATCCGAGATTAGAGGCTCTATTGAGAAAATACTATCACGGATTGGCAACAGAATTAAGCAATGAGGGTAAGATTAGCTCAATAGAGAAGAAGAATAAGAGAGAACAATCTGGCAAAAAATGAAATTTTTCCACAGCGGATCTAGAGGAGATATTATATATTCACTTCCTTCCATTATCTATATGGGAGGAGGAGACTTATATTTATCTAAATTGGATCAGTATGATGATTTGAAAACTCTTTTAGAAACTCAGAGATATCTATATAATGTTAAATTATATTCAGGCGAGAAGATGGATATAGATTTAAGCAGGTATAGGAAAAATCCAAATATAGATAAACAGCATTTAGCTATAACTCATTTGCAATGTGTAAATGGAACTTATGATTTGTCTAAGCCCTGGATGTTAGGAATAGAACCAAAAAGTATAGCTCCAATAGTTGTTCATAGAACTACAAGGTATCATGATATGTACAATATAGATTATTCAATATTGCAAAAGTTTAAAGATCAAGTTATTTTTATAGGTAACGATGTTGATTATATCGCATTTGAAAGAAAGTATGGAAATATACCAAGATATAAATGTTCAGATTTACTTGAAATGGCAAAAGTAATTAGTGGATGTAAAATTTTTATAGGAAATCAATCTGTAGGATTTGCAATATCTGAAGCTATTAAGAAAAAAAGATTCTTAGAAGTTTGTATGGAAAAGAATAATTGTCTTCCTAACTCTAATAATGGGTATACTGTATTTAACGAAGATATCTTAATAAGCAAGTTGAAAGAAAGTCATGATCTTGCATCTGATATTCCAAAGGATGATATTGATAAAAGCCCTATACTATCTTGCATATTAGAGCCTCCATGTGATAACGTAATATTTTTGCCCAATCATGGAGAGTTTGGAGCTACCATAGATAAGGTTATTAAGGTTGTATCTTATAAGCAATCTTTACATAAAATTGTTTGCTGTAAGGAAGGAGAAGAATCTTTATATCCTGATGCAAATGAATTTTATTATGATTGGGAAGATTTCGTAGAAGATGAATATAAATGGGGACTATTTGCTCAGCCTAGAAGGAAAAATCCCAGAAGACATATTCATAAGGATATGTTGAACACAGAATTTGAAAAGATTAAAAAGAGATTTGGTGATAATTTTAAATATGTTCATATGTGGCCTTTTTCCAGAGACGATGTATTTTCAAAATATAGTCATCTTTTTCGAGTAGAATTAAAAAGCAAATTAGATAAAAAGGTAAATGTAGTTATATCTCCAAGATTCAGAAAATCAAGACCTGAAAATAATTTTCTTGGATGGGATTATGTCTGTAAAAAGATAAAAGAGAAGGGCTACTCTATAGGATGTGTTGGGTCAGAAAGTGGTTCTATAAAAATTGAAGAATCATCTATGAATTCCTGGGACTATACAGATAACTCTTCTGCGTGTGTGTCAATGCTCAATAATTGTGATTTGTATTTAGGTTTAGATACAGGAGTATCTCACTTGGCATCTATGCTTTCTTGTCCTATGATTGTTTTCTCTCATGCAAATCAAAGGCATTACTTGACATCATTTATGAAGAATTTAACTACTAATTATTTTAAGGACCTTGGAAAGAATGTGGTAAACATAGATTATATTATTAGTGAAGTTGTTTCTTTTTTGGAGAAAAAATATGGGAAGACAGAATGATTATGGTTATGGAATTTTAACTAATACTGATGTGGAAAATCTAGAAAATTCTCTATCTATGCTAATTAATAATTTTGGAAAAGAAGATATATTAAATATATTAGAGATAGGAACATATGAAGGTAACACGATGAGAGAAGTTAGAAATAAAGTCATTAGTATTGGAAATCCCAATTGCGAATACTGGAGTATAGATGATGGCTCATATATGAAAAATAAGGTTTCTCCGTTTCCTGAATGTAATTTTATACTTGGAGATTCAACGGAATCTTTTATGCTCGTCCCGGAAAAACTTCATTGGGTTTTTATAGATGGATGCCACTGTGTTAATCATTCAATGCTAGATTTTTTAAATTATGGATACAAGGTCGTAAAGGGCGGTTTTGTTCTTTTCCATGATGCAGGACATTCATCGCAGGGTAGAGGATGGCAAAAGCACGGGCCTAAAGACCATACTGATTTCGAAACAGCTATTTTAAGCGGTTTTAAGAAAATGAATATTATGAATAGACCAGATTGGAAACATATATCTACATCTCAGAATCCAAGATCAGGATACGGAGGGGTTGCTATTTTTCAGAAAGTTTTAGATAATGATTAGTGATAGAAATAAAAGATTAATAAAAGAATTCGGTATCATAAACAAAGAAGATAGATATCGAGTAAGAAAATTCCATTCAGGAGAATTGGATTTTATTATTGACATAGGTGCTAATATAGGTATCTTTAGTGCAATGATGAGATTTCTTCATCCCAATTCAAAGATAGTAGCCGTAGAACCTTACAAGGAATCTTTAAAATACTTAAAACCTAATATGGAAATGTTAGAAGTTGAAGTATGTGAATATGCCTTTGGAGACGGAAGAAAATTTATAGAAGACACTAACCCTGGAAGAAATAGCCTTTTAGCTAAAACATTCTTAAAAAGTAAAGACAATACAGGTATAGAAAGTTTTGGGTTAAAAGATATCTTTGATAGATATAATTTATCAATAAGAGATAGCTTTTTATTAAAGTTTGACTGCGAGGGCGGAGAGCAATATATGATTGGAGACATGGATGCTGAGAATATAATTTCCCAATCTGTACAGACATCTTTAGAAATACATTTTCAATCTCCTGGAACACCGTTTGACTTTTGGCCCAAATACGAAGATTATAATAATTGGATAAGAGATAAGTTCGCATCAACTCATAATATAGATTATTATTGTTCAAAAAGAAATGATGGGTATGGTCACTATTGTATTCTAAGGAAAGATTTTTATGAAAAAAGTACTTGTAACGGGATCTAATGGGTTTATAGGCAAATGTCTTGTTAGTGAATTAAATAATCTATCTATAAAAGTAACAGAATTAGATATTAAAGAATTTGATGATAATTCGTCAAATTTATATGAATACATATCAGATACGATAATGGATCATGATACCGTGTTTCATTTAGGTGCTATCTCTGATACATTGAATAAAGATGTAAATAGGGTTATGAAATGTAACTACGAATATAGTAGAATCCTATTTGATGCGTCTTACGCATCAGGAAGAAAAATAGTATTTGCATCTTCAGCTTCGGTTTATGGAACAGATGGTTTGCCATCTAATCTATACGGATGGAGTAAGCATGCTGCTGAACGTCACGGAAACCAAGCTTGTAATTTAAGATTTGTAGGTCTTAGATATTTCAATGTGTATGGTCCAGGAGAGGGACATAAAGGAAAAATGGCATCAGTTGCATATCAGGTTATGACTTCTAATAAAGAATCATTTCCGTTATTTCCTGGTAATCCAACAAGAGATTTTGTATATGTAAAAGACGTAGTTAGAGCTACTATAGATGCTGGAAGTAATAGAGGGCTTCACGGTATATACGAAGTCGGGTCAGGAGAATCTAGATCTTTTGAAGATGTTCTAAATATTTTAGGGAAAAAATATCATTATATAGATAAGTCTAATATTCCAAATGGATATCAATTTAATACAAAATCTAATAATAAAAAATGGATTCCACTTTGGGAGCCAAATTGGAATTTAGAAAAAGGGATAAAAGATTATATTAATCATTTTTTAGCTTGATTTAACTGATCTATAAGTTTTATATTACTTCCGTATTTTAGAGATCCTCCAATGTAATACATCTCTATTGCACGTATAACATCATTGGCAGATATCATATCTAAGCATTTAGGTATACATAGATCAGATTCTATCTGCACTGGATATATGCATAAATCTTTTGTGTCTTTTTCATCTCCATCCCCAACTTTTTGACATCTGCTTTTCCAGCATCCACCATTATCACAGCAATCAAGACACCCATTGACAGATAAAAATCTATGCTGAGGATACTCTTCCCATTGAGAAGGCTCCCTTCCTCCAGCTATAACTACACATGCTCTGCTTAAAGGGCGACCATCTTTTACAGGTATAGCAGCAGCAGCATGCATTGCAAATGTTACTGGGCATAACACGCCAACAGAATGATATACTAATCTTATATATTGTCTAGTGTCTGTTTTTCCAATGAGATTGACAATATTCTTTAGAGGAGGGTGCCAGTGTGTACTTTCCCCACATTGAATAAAAGTTATTTTTCCTCGAAAATGATTAACAACTTTTTGATAAGATTTAGGATTCCACCATTTTGCTGTAAAATCGTATTTACCGCCAGCCATAATTATCCAGTAATTATCTTTAACCCCTAGCTCTTCTATTTGACTTATCCACCCTTTTTCATCATCAGAGATATGTATATCTCCTTTGAATTTTGTTACTGGAATTTTTATTTTTAAGTGATCTTCTAAAAAATGATAAAATCCATGTATAAAATGATACGCACCCTCATTGCTATTATGGATTAAAGGATAGTCGCATTGTATAGTTTCAACATCTTTATCTTTACTATCTAGATTGGTAATATACGGATTATTTTCCCATAATTCATCACATGAAGTGCGGACATCTATTTGAAATGCGTCTCCATGTGCTTTTTTTATATCTCTAACTACGGCTGTTAACATTGTAACGTCACCAGGACTTAAATGATGGGTAAGTATAATTTTTCTCATAATACATATATACGTTATTATGAATATGATTTCTTGAGTATATTTGCAAAGTAGAATTCATTGATATCAAGGATAATGATTATTGTTTTTGAATTAGTAATAGCAATTTGTTTTTAATTACGTCGATATGATATGAAGTTTATGTAATGTTTTAGCAGAATTAACAGTACAAGTGTAATTAAGGAGTAATATGGCAATAAGAGAAAAAACAATTATTTATTCGTTTCCGATGCGTACAACTACTGTTACTAACGCAGAGGTAACGGATTTAACTCAAATCACTGTTTACATTCCTGAAACAGTAATAAGCTTTACATCTGTTTTTGCAGAAATGGGATGGAGAGATCAAATCAATGCAACAGGAGGCACTATTGGCGAACATCGTATTGGTATGAGATTGGCGGCTGGATCATATACCACTATAACCGAATTAGATGATATAACACACACTGGAGAAAGCGTTAGTGGTGTTATTGGTCCGTTTGACTTTACCAGTCTTTTTACTAGCGATTGGACTGGTACATCCATGACATGTGATGCACAGGTATATTTCGCCCAAACAAGTGGCACACCTCTAGGAATGATTAATGTAACTGTTTTATTATATGTTACATATACATACGACGATGACTCAACAACTAACCCTACGCAAATTAAAACTGTAAGAATTCCTATTGAAAGTATAGGAGGCGTATCTACGGTGTTATCAACTACATCTAATGCTACTTTTGGTCCTGTTACTGGAAATATACCACAATTAACAGGTGGCGGAATTCTTCCAGAAGCAACAGTTACAATTAGAAATTATTTCATTCAAATAGAAGGAAACGAAGGCGGTGCTGCCACCAATACAGATTATACAATAAGCGTTAATATAGACAGCGGGGCAAGTACAACTTTTGGAAATCAAGAAATGGCTTTTGTTAGTGATACGTTTGATAGATGGATTTATGATCTGACAGCATCTGTGCCGTTAACCACTGCTTCTCATACCTTTCAAATGTGGTCATCTGTTGCAAATAGGTGTTCTAGTTTAGCGGTTGAAATAATTATTACATACGCCTTCGATGCAAGCAGCACAACAAGTGTACTTAACTCTATTTTAATTCCTATTGAAATATCATCTCCAATGGGCTATCCAAGCGGTGGAGAATCTAGTAGATTTTCAAGAGATATATTCTTAACTGAACCCGGAACTTTAATTTTAAGACAATCATCTTTTAGATTAAATTACAACATGATAGCAAGCCCCGGTAATTTATGGCTAAAAGCTGGAGGTCAAAATTATAGACAATATGTACCTATCAGTACGGGCCAATCTTCAGGGCAATTCTGTACTCAACAAAGAATTGATTCTGGGTCATCACAAGGGGCTGGGATTGCTATATCCAGAGGTAAAAATTCAATTAATATTGATTGTTACGTAACAAGCACAAACGTTGCAGTTACTAACATAATGGGTTATATTCTTTTGAATTATCAAAGCGATATCGGATTAGAAGGAGTTGGGCAAAATGCCCATACTGTATATAAAGTACTCTTGCCGTGGGATGCCTTGTTATCTGATGACGTAAGACCTTTAAATTACTCGTTCAGTATTCCTGAAGCAAATTATTGGATAGTAGGAACTGGCTTTGAATTTATTCAATTCGTATCTGCTGCTGGACAGGCGATTACATTTGATGTAGAGTGTTTATCCTTAGAAGGCAAGGGAGCTGGATATTATGATATTTATGCTGATGCTTACCTATCTGATGCTGAAAGAGCTTGTTCCCAGGTTTGGATGAGAGGTAGAGATATATTTAAAAGATTTCCAGATGATATAGGAGACAGACTGGACATTACAATAGCAAGAGATTATAGATTGTTTACTACCACCACTTCGGCTAACGGCATTATTGCTGTTTGTACTTATCATTCTAATACATGGCAGATAATAGGAAATATCAGCGGAAGCAACGGAGTGGATAATATAACTCTTGATCTTATTCGCTCTTCCGACAAGCTTGTTATGCAAACAAAAGAGGTGGCTCAAAATGCTGCCTCATACACATTTACAGTATACAATGACACGGAATTGTATTACGTTGTTGCTTATCAGGATTCATCTCACTTAGGAAGTAGCTCCGTAGGTTATCCTGCTTAATGAATTTGAATAATGCAATATTATCATAGTTTACACATGGGGTAATTAATGTCTTTTGATATTGCATTAGGAATAAGATCTGGATTTAATGTTAATATTGGTGCAATACCAATAGTTATAAATTTTGACATTGTTTTAAAAAATAATAATGCATTTGATATCATATTGTCAGGTAGTAGTTCTAGCAGTTCATCAAAATCCAGTAGTTCTATCTCTATAAGTAGTTCTAAGAGTTCTAGTAGCAGCTCAAAATCCAGTAGTTCAAGTTCTGTAAGTAGTTCTAAGAGTTCAAGCAGTTCAAGTGTATCCAGTAGTTCAAGTTCTGTAAGTAGTTCTAAGAGTTCTAGCAGTAGTTCAGGTAAATCGAGTAGTTCAAGTTCTGTAAGTAGTTCTAAGAGTTCTAGCAGTAGTTCAGGTAAATCGAGTAGTTCAAGTTCTGTAAGTAGTTCTAAGAGTTCTAGCAGTTCAAGTGTATCCAGTAGTTCAAGTTCTGTAAGTAGTTCTAAGAGTTCAAGCAGTTCAAGTGTATCCAGTAGTTCAAGTTCTGTAAGTAGTTCTAAGAGTAGCAGTAGTTCAAGTGTATCCAGTAGTTCAAGTTCTGTAAGTAGCTCTAAGAGTAGCAGCAGTAGCTCTAAATCCAGTAGCTCAAGTTCTGTAAGCAGTTCTAAGAGTAGCAGCAGTAGCTCTAAATCCAGTAGTTCAAGTTCTGTAAGTAGCTCTAAGTCAAGTAGTAGCAGTTCTAAATCAAGTAGTAGTTCAAGTAAATCTAGTAGCTCTAGCTCTATAAGTAGTTCTAAGAGTTCCAGTAGCAGCTCTAAATCCAGTAGTTCAAGTTCTGTAAGTAGTTCCAAGAGTTCCAGCAGCAGCTCTAAATCTAGTAGTTCAAGTTCTGTAAGTAGTTCTAAGAGTTCCAGCAGCAGCTCTAAATCTAGTAGTAGTTCAAGTTCTGTAAGTAGTTCTAAGAGTTCAAGTGTATCCAGTAGTTCAAGTTCTGTAAGTAGTTCTAAGAGTTCTAGTAGCAGCTCAAAATCCAGTAGTTCAAGTTCTAAGAGTAGTTCTAAGAGTAGCAGTAGTTCAAGTAAATCAAGTAGCAGTAGTTCTATAAGTAGTTCTAAGAGTAGCAGTAGTTCTAGTAAATCAAGTAGCAGTAGTTCTAAGAGTAGCAGTAGTTCAAGTAGATCAAGTAGCAGTAGTTCTGTAAGTAGTTCTAAGAGTTCAAGCAGTTCAAGTGTATCCAGTAGCAGCAGTTCAAGTGTATCCAGTAGCAGCAGTTCAAGTGTATCCAGTAGCAGTAGTTCAAGTAGATCAAGTAGTAGTAGTTCTGTAAGTAGTTCTAAGAGTTCAAGTAGATCAAGTAGCAGTAGTTCTGTAAGTAGTTCTAAGAGTTCAAGCAGTTCAAGTGTATCCAGTAGCAGCAGTTCAAGTAGATCAAGTAGTAGTAGTTCTGTAAGTAGTTCTAAGAGTTCAAGCAGTTCAAGTGTATCCAGTAGCAGTAGTTCTGTAAGTAGTTCTAAGAGTTCAAGCAGTTCAAGTGTATCCAGTAGCTCTAGTTCTGTAAGTAGTTCAAGCAGTTCAAGTGTATCCAGTAGCTCTAGTTCTGTAAGTAGTTCAAAGAGCTCCAGTAGTTCAAGTAGGTCCAGTAGCAGTAGTTCAAGTAGGTCCAGTAGTAGTAGTTCAAGTAGATCAAGTAGCAGTAGTTCAAGTAGATCAAGTAGCAGTAGTTCTGTAAGTAGTTCAAAGAGCTCCAGTAGTTCAAGCAGGTCCAGTAGCAGCAGTTCAAGCAGGTCCAGTAGCAGCAGTTCAAGTAGATCAAGTAGCAGTAGTTCAAGTAAATCCAGTAGTTCAAGTTCTAAGAGTAGTTCTAAGAGTAGTTCTAAGAGTAGTTCTAAGAGTAGTTCTAAGAGTAGCAGCAATTCAAGCGTTTCTAGCAGTTCTAGTAATTTTCAAACAGGTATAGCAGTTAGATTAATAAATCAAGATTTTAGAGGAAACATACGAAATCTTATAGGAGGAGGTTTAATATAATGGGACCATATGTGGGAGATTTTAAATTAGGAAAAAAGATTTATATCTTTTGGAGCTCTTATGGTAAGAGTGGAGCATCAGTAACTAGAGATACAGATGGAACTATGCAGATATACAGGGACGATAATACTACTCCAAAATCGACTGCTAACGGCATAACAGAGGTGGAGGACTTTGCTTCGATAACAGGTATTCATGTTTTAACTATAAATACAGGTATAACAGAAGGTGATTCAGGATTTTGGCAATCTGGTCATGATTATTTTGTTATAGTAAATGGATCAATTGTGGATGGGGAAACGGTAAACGCTGTTTTAGGAGGGTTTTCAATAGAAAACAGGTTTGATCTGAATGAAAGTATACAAACTTCTATAAATATGTTGCCAGAATTAATTGCAGAACAGGTATGGTTAGCTAAGGAGCAAGTTGAAATTGGAAGTTTTTCACAAAAATCATTAGAATCATTAAAAGCATTATTACAGTCTCTTTTAAATTCCGGGAATGTTGATATAAATCCCATTCTATCTTCTTTGAAAGATTTAGAAAAGCAAGTAAGTATTATTGATGGAAAAACATCTAAATTAGCATTTATTGGTGATAGGGTTAAAGCGGAAATAGAGACTATTGAAAAAAAGATTATTTCATCTTCTGGAATTAAATCAAAAACATCTAAAATTACGACTGGTATTTTATGAGAATTCCTATTAATTGGGCGTGTTTTCCTGGATCATCTGGTTATGCACAGGCTGCTATCGATATGATAATGGCTCTTCACGAGTCTGAAAAGTATGATATCAGGGTAGAATATCTAATGACATCTAAAGGATTGAAGACAGGAATTTCGGAAGAAAGATATAGATTGTTTCAGGATTTTGTAAAAAAACCAAAAGATATGAATAGAATACAGGTATTTCATTGTATTCCACCTCATCAATGGCAATCAAGAAAAACAAATAGAAATTTAGGCTATGCTACCTTTGAGACATTTAACCCTCCAAATTCAGGTAACAAGAATTGGATAAGTATACTAAACTCCGATGATGCCATAATAGCTCCGTCTAAATTTAATTATAGAATTTTTGCTCATGAAAAGATAGAAAAACCTATTTTCTATATTCCTCACTGTTATGATACTAAGATATGGAACGAAAACGTTCAGCCATTAATGAAAGATAGTAAATTTACTTTTATGTTTCTTGGAACATGGCATTTAAGAAAAGGTTGGCCTCAGTTACTAGAGGCATGGTTTAATGAATTTTCCGGAAATGATAATGTAAAATTGGTAATAAAAACAGATAAGAAGCAAAAAGCTTTATTAGATATAGAGAAGTTAAAAAAAGATTTAGGATTTAATAATACGGCAGAGATATTGGTAGAGTCAAGAATTATGGATGAGGATGACTTACCAAAATTTATGAAATCTGCTGATTGCTATATATCTCCACACATGGGTGAGGGATTTGGGTTACCTGGATTGCAATTTATGGCATTAGGAGTTCCTGTTATAATAACTAACTTTTCTGGTTCTCAGGATTATGCATCTGAAGAAACATCTACTTTAATTGAACCATCTGGTTTTAGACAAATAGATATGCTTGATGGTAGGCAGCAATTTTCAAAGAAGAAATGGGCATTTTTGTCGATTAGTAATATAAGAAATGCAATGAGATATGTATTAGATAATAAGGACGTTGTTTCTGAAAAAACTAATAAAGCAAAAAAGTTTGTTTATGATAATTTTAATTATAGTATTGTAGCAGATACATTTGGAAAAATGATACAGGAAATATATAATGTCTAAGTTTAAGATAACACCAGATATAGGAAATATAATTGATTCAAAATGTATTAATTTTAAATTAGATACAGAAATTGGACCTAGTGATATAATTAAAATAGAAAATGCGACTCACGGAACTGAAGTAAAAATAAATGGTTCCAATTTAGATCTCAATATACCCGAATCGTCATCTCATTCTACGGTTTCTATATACGCTGTTGTTGAAAGAATGAAAGACGGAAAATATTATCCATCTGAGATACATTCTGCCATATTTAATGTGACTACTGAGCATCCAGAATTTAAGGATGGAAAGGTTTTAGTTTTCCCTACATTTATTGGACCAGAAGAAGAATCAAAAATATTTATTAAGTATAAACCAATGAGTAGGGTAGTAGCATCTATTAATGACAAACAGTATTCTATATTAACTAATTCTAATGGAGATGGTAGTATTAGCTTTTTTGCCAATGATGTTCTTGATAAAAAGTCAAAAGTAATTCAAAAATTTCCAGTTGAAATATATTCGGAAGATGATAGATTTACTTCAAAGAAATTTGGTGGAGCATATGTAAACATTATGTCTGAAAAGATATCTATGTATGCTTCATGTGATCCATTTTCTCCTACATCTCAATGTCAGCAATCAATATCCGGAGAGCAGGTAGGATATTTAGAAACTAGATTACCTAGAGGAACAGATAATCTGCCAACGGTAAATATACAGTTAGCTAAGTCTAATAACGAATGTAATAATATAAATATAATGAATGGTTCCCTATCGGTATGCAGAATAAATTCATTTGATAACGTAGTCTTGAAAAATGGAGTTATTATAACAGCACTGGTTAGTCAGGATAGTAGCCAAGATGAAACACAAAATAGAGTTTTTCTATTATCAGATAAGTCATCATTATCTTCAGGGTCTATTTCTCAAAGTCCAAATGGTAGAAGATATGCTATTGTTATTCCTAATGAAGCAGAGGGACAATTTACAATCGTTGTTGATGCTGACACTTATGGGAGCTCAGATGTAGGATTTCAGGTTCTCTTATTGAATGATATATTTAATAATTCTTCTTATGTTATTTCGGAAAAAATTCTACCCAGCAATCCCAGGGATGGATATAAATTAGTTTTAGAAGGTGGACCTGAGATAAACGAGTGGATAGTATGTGTTCCAATAACGGTTATAAATCCAAGTTGCGAACCTTCTATTAATATTGTAGATATAGGAACTTTGCCATATGTAGAAGATGTATTTGGAAATACAGCTAGTGTCGTAAATGTATCTATTGCTTCTGATACTGCTTCAGAAAACAGTTATTCTTATATTTATATAATTGCTGAGGCTATGGTATTTAACGTTAGCCAATTGTTCTTATATTCTTTAAAGGTGGAATTGGAATGCGGAGAGGCATCTGAGGCAATTGAAGCTTACGGATGGAGGCAGTTGACATTAAATGGCGAAAATAAAAATCCAAAAACAGTTGTTGATAGAGCAGGCAACTTGCATGTTTTTTGGGACAGCGACAGAAGTGGGTCATCTCAGGTATTTTATGGCGTTCTTGGACCAGGTGCAGTGTCTTCTGGAAATGCGGCTATATCATCCTCTCTTGACAAGCAGGCTAAGGCTCTTGAGAATATAGATAGTTCTTGGCATATAGTTACTGACTCGATGATAACTAATTTACACCCTCCTGGACCTATAAATATAAACATGGCTGCTGACCAGGTATATGATAGTAGTACTTGGGTTAAGTATCTATCTAACGATGGTTCTGTTACTATAGATACTTCTTCGCCAGATGTTGCAGGTGACGTTAGAATAACAGGTAGAGCTAGCGAGGATCAGTCTCTAGCATTTGCCGTAGTAAAAAGAGATCAATTAGGAAATGATATAGATGGAAACTTTAGTCAGTTTTCATATGAGATAAGTTTTGATTTATTAGATAATCTGGATAGAGATATACTATCTGACGTGGATATAAATAATTCTTATAAAACATGGGAATCTCAATTTCAAAAAGAAAAATTAAGTACTTTTCAGGGAAAAAGCATATTCACTAAATCTGATAATAAATTTATAGTTTCAAGGGATAATAGATTTTTTGATAAAATAATTCCTATAGTTGGATCTTATAAAAATTCAGATGTAGAAGTAAATATCACAGCAGCGGTTACGGAAGTTAATGATATATTTGAAATAAATTTCGGTGGAGACGAAAGAAATGTAAATCATTATATGATTGGATTATTGCCAGAAAAGGTAAGATTCAAAGCTACTAATATACAAACATTTGAGCAATTTTGCGAATACAGAGGGGTTCCTATCACAGATTTAGACGCTATTGCTGATTATAAAGCAGATATATCAGAGGTTATTTATACAGGAAAATATAGTTTAGCTTCCTTATTGGCATGCAAGAATGATTATCAAGGATCTCCTAAGAAGCAAACATTTTGCATAGTAAGAAAGATAGGTACGCCTTTTGATCTTAGTGTAGAATCTAATTTTAAGTTAATTGTTCATTATGCTAAGATGTTTGATGAAGACACTAGATCCTGGCTTGGAATAAGTCATGGGGATGATACTTTTAATGAAACTAGGTTTATGGCGAGCTTATGGCTTATGAGGGATAATAGCCCGGCTTATGCGGAATCGTTTTTAGTTGATTTATCTGATAAATACAGGAAATTTGATATAGGATTTGGATTCCCAGGAGGAGGTGGCTTTAATACACTTAACTTCCTTCCTTATGAGACATCCATCTACGATCATATGGATGTAGATTTTAGTTTTAATAATATTATTATAGGAAGTCCAGTTTTTTCATTTGATAGGAATGTCGCAGCTGTTCCAAAATATATTCATGCAGAATCTTCATCCATAGAGATATCATCTGGATCAGAGTCTATAGCTTCTATATTTAGTAACTCTTATAATTATTTGTCTTTTGGGCTTGATGGGAATGGGGTAGGTTTGCCTCAGATACCATTAACTTTTGAAGGAATAAATCAAAATGTAAATATTGATTTAGGAAAAGTGTGTGATGATTTGCATATAGTTTGGCAATCTAATAAGAGTAGATTTTGGAATATAGTTTATTCAAGTTCTATTTCTAGAGTTTTACCATTCAGGTATGATACAGATGTTACTTCTACAGAAACAGATAGTTTGAATCCATCTGTGGCAATAAACAGCTTTGGTAGCAGAATTATCACATGGCACGAAAACAAGGATGGAAAATTTCAGATATATGCTGCAAAAGGAGAATCATCTCCTATGATTTGCAGAGTTCCAGATGATTGCCACCTTCTTATTCCTGATATTACTGTGGTTGACCCGTATGATCCATATTCCTCTTGTGGTGCTCCAGCAGAATGCCAAATTGTATTTGAACTTTGTAATGGAACATGCTCCTTGTATTATGAGACTTCTCTTCTTGCAGAGTCTAATATGGAATTTGAAATATTTGAGTAAAAATAATGGCTAATAAAGACTACTTATATGTTAATCTTGAATTTTATAGTGATCCAGATCTAGAAAATCTGGTAACTACTATTAGTTCATTGGATGAATATCAAAACTTTTTTGCTAATGGTATTCAATTTACAGAAAATGGAATTCTTCTTAGTATAGGAGAATGCGCTTGTATAACCTATAATATGACACCAGAGGAACACCCAGAACTTCTTGGTAAACCGTTTTATGTTAAAATAACAAATAAAATAAGAATAATTAGCGAGAGCGGGATATCATATAAGAAGGTTATCAATTTTTTCGTTGTTGACGATTCTGGTTCTATGCAAACAGAACAGGAATGGTTAAAAAAATTAATTCCAGAACTAGATGCTAAATTATTAGGAGAAGGTGTTGAGGAAACACTTTATGGATTAGTTAAATTCGGTAATAGCGAAGGCAGTGGTGGTCCTTTTGGGCAAGTTCTAACTGGTCCTATTTCTGCTTCTGCGTTTGTTGAGATGTTAGAGACTGTTGGAAGGTTATTTGTTACTAACGGCGGAAGTGAGGATGGATACGAAGCTATTTCTCTAGTATTTGAATCTTTTGATTTTTCTGATGCTATGGTAGCTAATATAATTTTAATAACAGACGAAGATAGAGATATACTTGATGGAAGTTTAACATATCAAACAACTAAAGATCTTTTTCCAGAAAATGCTATATTAAATGTTGTTGTTAATTCTTCATTTTATGATTCTAATGGCAATTCTGTTATTGGCATGTCGGCAGACAGAAGTACATACGCAATTGACGGAACAGAGGGATCTGGAGGAATTATTACTTTTGGTGCTAATGGAAGTGATACTACTGAGGCAGATTATATAGATTTGGCTTTCGATCTTGGTGGAACAGCATGGAATCTTAATGTTTTAAGGGATGGTCAGACAGATACCTTTACGGATGTTTTCTCAGCATTCAAAACAAGGGAAATAGTAAGCCACTTTTTATGTAATGACACAATTACTCCTGATTTAGTTAATTTTTTCTGCCCAGCACAGGACCCTAAAGTATATATAGATGAAGTTATATTGAATGATTCTTCTAATGGATTGGTAAATCAATCAGGAGAGGTATTGAGAACATCATTGGGAGATGGACTTGGAATAACTGACATTTCTTCTCATTTTAGAATATCATTTTATGCAGACCAGGAGAGAAAATCGTTAGTTCACTCTTCGTTCTCATTATCGGATCAGAGAAAGTGGTTTTGTCAAAATAGGGGAGATTGTCCAATTGCCGCATTAGAGGCAACAGGTCTTTCAATTATCTCTGGATCATCTGCTAGAATTAAATATGTTCCTGATATATTGCCATTAGATATATTGTCTCAGCAAAGAAGTATTCCAATAGGACTTGGAGATACAGAGACTCCTCTTATTTGTGGAATTACTTACTATGTTGATTTAGATATTTATCCTAATACTGTAAATGAGTTTATTAGATATAAGAGCTTTGAATTCCATGTAGATTGCAGCGATGTAGAGCCTAATTACTGGAATGCTAATTTCGATGCAAAAAATTGGATTAGTAGCGGGCAAGGAAAGGATGATTTTAGAATAACAAACACTGTAGATCATACGATGTTTTCAGATGTTCAATCAAATGATACTGGGCAATTTATGATAGTCTGGCAGGATCACAGAAAAACACCAGTTATAGATAAGAAATTAACATTTATTCCATCTGTGTATTACGGAATATGGGATACCATTGAAGATATCATATGGTCATCTGGACAATCTCACGCTGATACGGAAATAATCCCAAATGTATTAAGGCCAAAAGTTCTTTTAGATCATGCTCAAACGTTTTATGTTTCTGCCCATAATGCAGAAGATATATTCGTATATAAGTGTCCTGTATCAACAGAAGATAATAGCGATATAGACACATCTGGATGCCTTTTATTAGATGATACATTTGTAGATATAGATAATACAGCTAGGGCTGCTAATCAATATTTAAAAGCAAGAGTTTGGGAAACTGACTCAAAAGGATCTTTTGTTATAGAAAAAGATAAAGTAGTATCTATTGTTGACGATTGTCTTATTAGGCTTGATGTAATAGGAGTTCCTGGGGTTATTGCTGTTAGGCTTAGAAATGAAGATAATTCAGAATGGTCTGATTGGATAAGTATAGATAGTAAAATAAGGCCAGTTAATCCAGAAGGGAAAGATGTAGTTTTAGATGGATTTAAAATAGACAATACTAGATTCTTAGTTCCTTGGGCATTATCTCCAGGGCACGGAATGAAAAGAGTATGTTTGCAATGCTTGACTTTTTTTGGAGTAAGCAATACATTTTGTGTTGATATATTGGCAAATATACAAGAATTAGATTATAAAATTGAATTCTTTTACGATGCAGGGTTGACTGATCCTGTTCCTATGTATAAAGGATACCCTGTTATGACTAACAAGGTATCTACTGTAAGTTCTGATAATAGTACAGGTGGATCGTCCAAAAGAGATATATTTATAAAAGTAACATTTATAGATAAAGATAAATTAAAGACTATTAAAAAGTTGGGATAAAATTATACTATGTCATCTGACAAAATACTTCAAATAGATTATAAAGATATACCATATACTAATAGTATAGATAGGTCTAAAGATTCTGTAATTGTCTTTGACAGAACGGTATTAAATAGTAATGCTCTATTTATGTATGCTGTAATTAGAAAAGGAAATTCTGTTTCAGCACCATTTGGAGGATCACTAGATGGATACTCTTACAAGTTTAGGTTGTCAGAAATATCTGTGGATAATGAAGGAAAGATAAATATAGTAAGTGATAATGCTGTTTATAATACAGTGTCATATCAATCAAATGATCCAAACAAAAGTGCTAATATAGATTTAACAACCGCTTCTATGGATATATCTCAAGGTCAGCCTGTTTTTTGCGTATCATGCAAAGTCGCATCTCCTGTTAATTCTGTTTTAAGTTTTATTCCAAGATTAGTTTTTATTAGAGGATCTTCGACATCTGTTATATACTCTTCAGAATCTTACGAAACAACTAAAAACAGATCAGGATATGATATTATAGATAGCAATATAGCTGCTTTTGAAAGTAAGATAGTTGTATTTTTCTCAGAATACAATAGAGTTGATACAAGTTATAGATTAAGAAAAATAGAATCAGAAGATAGTGGGGTTACATGGGGATCGGCAGAAACTATATACAGTGTTGCTGCCAAATCTGGACCTGGAAACCAAATAAGGGGCATATTCTCTAAGTATATAAGAGGAATAGCTAGTGTTGTTTTTGGCGTTAGATATACAGGATGGCTGTATTACGGCAATTTTGTAGCAAATTCTCTATCTAGTCCTGTTGTTTTTAAATCTGGAAATATTACAACTAGAACTGGTCTTGGAGATATAGGCAACAATGAGTGGATTTTTGCAATTAGGGGTATAAAAGAAAATAGTCTTGCTAGAGAAAGAATAGTTTTTAAAAGTGGTGGTGAGAGCTATATACTATATAATGATCCTAGTAATGTTACTACCTGGTTTGTTAATAAATTTACTCTTTTATTTTTGGAACATATAGGCATATTAGATATAACAGATAACAGAGGAACAACTGCTTCAACAGAAATGGCAGTTGGTATAAGTTCCCCACCAAAAGGCACAAAGGGAAACACAACCGATGTAAGATTGACTTTTATGAATACGGTAGGTTCTCAGCCTTTTGTGTCATCAAATAAATTATTAGTTGAAATAAATGAGAGTACATTTACCAGGTTATTACCCGAAGGTCTTAATAGTAGACCTTCATTTCAAATAGTAGGCTCGTCTAGAAATAAGGGTGTTTTTTTTTATTACTCAGGTTATCGCATTGGTGCAAAATCATACGATATGCCTGTTAGCCTGTCTGATCCAAATGCTATAACACCTACACCTACACCTACACCTACACCTACACCTACACCTACACCTGTAGTAACACCTACACCTGTAGTAACACCTACACCTACACCTACACCTACACCTGTAGTAACACCTACACCTACACCTACACCTGTAGTAACACCTACACCTGTAGTAACACCTACACCTGTACCTATAGTAACAGTAAATCCCACTTCAACAATCGTAACAGTATCAACCGGAACAAACGCTGCC
>Ga0209702_10005046_pt1 | contig 18432 bp, 19 predicted proteins | sample FRY01_FD_187210 | JGI IMG/M metagenome (GOLD analysis project Ga0209702, IMG submission 187210) | Freshwater microbial communities from Lake Fryxell liftoff mats and glacier meltwater in Antarctica - FRY-01 (SPAdes) (version 2) | ecosystem: Environmental > Aquatic > Freshwater > Ice > Glacier...
TCGGTAAAAGCGTTCATCAAAATCAGAGCGCCACAGCGCCAGCAGAGTTTCAAAAAAGGGGTCAGTCAGCCCAGTGGGCGCCGCCAGAAGGATTGATGCAGCTTGCATAAACCAAGACCCGTGCCACAAAAGAATGGCGCCAAGATTGCCCCCGGCATAACAATTTACACCTTACACATCTTTGCCAATTCGGGTCATTGTGCCGATTTGCAATAGCCCATGGCTCGGCTCGTGTGCAAAGCGGGCGGGCCGGGGCGACAGACTGCCATTCGTCAGGACCAGGCCACGGCGCGCTGCTATGCTGAAAAATTGCCCCTTTTGGGGTCCCCAACGCTCACACCATGAAACGCCTCTCTCAGTATTTCTTCCGCGGCCTCATCACCTTCCTGCCGCTTGTGCTCACTTTGTACCTGCTGATCCTGTTTATCTCCTGGATTGAGGGCAGCGCGATGGCCATGATCCGCCCGGTGCTGGGCGACTTTTATCTGCCCGGCCTGGGCATTGCGTTGGGCGCCGGCGTGATTCTCGCGCTGGGTTTTCTGGTGTCGCAACCCATCAGCGCGCGCCTGCTTTCGTGGGTCGAGCTGCCGTTCACCAACCTGCCGGTGGTCAAAAGTATCTACACCTCGCTGAAGAATTTCGCTGACTACTTTGCATCCCACGACAAGCCGCAGCAGCAGGTGGTGTTGCTCAGCATGCCCGGGCATGAGCTGGCTATCGTGGGGCTGATCACGCGCCGCTCGCTCAAGGGTCTGCCGCGCGGACTGGGCGACCTGGACGACCGGGTCGCTGTGTACGTACCCATGGGCTACATGATTGGCGGCTACACCGTGTTTGTGCCCCGGAGCTGGACTTCGCCGATCGACATGTCGGTCGAAGAGGCGATGCGCTCGACGCTGATCGCCTTCATGGCGTCCAACCCCGCAGACCCCGAACCATGAGCATTCGCCACATCGACGCGCTGTTCGCTCCTGCCTCGGTCGCCATTTTTGGCGCCAAGCTGCGGCCGGCCAGCGTGGGTGGCACCGTCTGGCGCAATCTGTTGGCCGATTTCAAAGGACGGCTGCACCCGGTCAACCCGAAACAAGCCGAGCGTGACAGCGTGGCCACCTTCGCCAACCTGGCGGCGCTGCCCGAAGCGCCCGATCTGGCGGTGCCCTGCACACCGCCGGCCACGGTAGCATGGCTTGTCGCCGAGCTTGAGAGCGCGCGAAGCGCGCGACGATCGCGATCGCCGCCGGGCTGAGCACCAAGCAAAAACAGGCCATGCTCGCTGTTGTGCGGGTGCACACACTGCGCATCCGAGGGCCGAACTGTATCGGCATGCCCTCATCCCATGCCGAGCTCAACGCCAGCTTCTCGCACAAAGGCACCCGGCGCGGCGAGCTGGCTTTCGTTTCGCAATCGGGCGCGCTGGTCACCGCCATGCTCGACTGAGCCGGCGCGCGCGGCTTCGGTTTTTCCCACTTTGTCTCGCCTGGCGAAGACGCAGATCTCGACTTTGACGACCTGCCGGACTTCCTGGGCAGCGATGCCAAGACGTGCACCATCCTGCTTTGCATCGAGATGCGTGGAAGCTGCGCGCAACTTCGTGTTGACGACGCGCACAGACGCGCGCAACAAACCGGTGATCGTGGTCAAGGCCGGCTGCTCGGCAGCGGGCCAGGCGGCAGCGGCTCCGCACACCGGCGCATAGGCCGGGTTGGAGGCGGTGTTTGACGCTGCCATCGAGCGCGCCGGCATGCTGCGTGTGACATCGCTGCAAGACCTGTTGCTTGCTGCCGAGACGCTGGCGCGCTGTCGAGACGGTCCATCGGGCGATCTCATCGTGCTCACCAACGGCGGTGGCGCCGGAGGGATGGCAGCCCGATGCTGCGGCCAGCGAAGAGCTGCCGATGGCTGTGCTGACAGCCGCCACAGTGGCGCAACCCAATCAGGTGCTGCACGCCAACTGGTGGCACGGCAACCCGATCAACATCATTGGCGACGCGGCGGAGCAGTGTTATGTGGCTGCGATTGATGCGCCCTCAGACGAAGCCAGCAGCGCGGCGCTGTTTGTCCACGCACCCACCGCCATCGTGGCAAGCACCGATATCGAGCGGGCGCTGCTGCCAGCTGTCAGCGCCACAGCGCCACAGCGCCATAGCGCCATAGCGCCACAGCGCCATAGCGCCACAGCGCGCCAGCGCGCCAGGTGCTCGGTTGCTGGCTCGGCGACGGCACGGTCAGCCAGGCGCGGCAGATTTTTCGGGATGCCGGCGTACCCGACCGTGCCCGACCGTGCCCGACTACAACACGCCCGAAGAAGCGGTGCGTGCGTTTTCCTTCTTGCGCAGCTACCGCTTCGACCAGGAAGCATGGCGGCAAACGCCGCCCGCGTGCAGGACGAAGCGCACGGTGGACCTGCCGCGCATGCGCCAGATCTTCAGCGACGCGCTGGCCAGCGGGCGCGAGCTGGTAACCGAACCTGAGGCCAAGGCACTGCTGGCCGCCACCGGTCTGCCAGTGGTGATCACGCGGGGGATCGGTCCTGTGGCCAGCCAAGCGCAAGCGGCAGCTGTCGAGCTCGGCTACCCGGTGGCACTCAAAAACCTGTCGCACACCATCAGCCACAGGTCCGATGTGGACGGCGTGCGGCTCAACATCGGCAATGCGGCCGAGCTGGGCGAAGCCTGCGCTGCCATGCTGGTTCGGCTGCGCGAACTGCAGCCCGATGCCGCGTGCAAGGCTTCACCGTGCAGCGCATGGTGGAGCTGAAGCAGGCGCACAGATTCGTCGTCGGCGCCAGTGTCGACCGGGTGTTCGGACCGGTGATTTTGTTTGGCCAGGGCGGCAGCGCGGTCGAGGTGCTGGCCGACCCCGCGCTTTCCCTGCCGCGGCTCAACACCCCGCTGGCGCTGGCGCAGATCGCGTGCACCCGCTTGGCCGAGTTGCTGCGCGGCTACCGCGGCGAGCCAGCGGCCAACATCGACGGCATTGCGAAGGTGCTGCCGAGCGTGTCGCAGCTGCTGGTCGATCCGCCCGAGCTGGCCGAGCTCGACATCAAGCCGCTGCTGGTCAACCACAAGAGCGCGGTGGTGCTGGGTGCGCGGGTGCGCGGCTCCGGCGATCGCCCGGCCAGCGCGGCCAACTTCGCTATCCAGCCACCTCTGCAACACCTGGCGGAGAGCTGGATCTGGCAGGGTGAATCGATCACGCTGCGCCCGATCCAGCCCCAAGATGAGACGCAGCATCGCCGGTTTCTGGAGCAGCTCGGACCCAGCGACATCTGGCTGCGTGTGTGCTTTAGCCGCCGCACCGTCGAACACAGCGAGTTCGCGCGTCTGCCCCGGATCGACTACACGCGCGAAATGGCCTTCATCGCCACCCGCCACATTGCCGGTGCGGGCGGGGAAACCCTGGGCACGGTGCCCAGCATGGTTGACCCCAACAACATCGCTGCTGAGTTTGGCGTCATCGTGCGCTGCGACCTGAAAGGCAGTGGCCTGGGCCACCGGCTCATGGTGAAGCTCATCGAGTACCTGAGCGAGCGCGCAAGCCAGCGCCTAGTGGGCACCGTGCTGCGCGAAAACACCGCTATGCTGGAACTTGCGCAGCGCCTGGGTTTCCAAGAAACCGTCGACCCGAATAATCCAGACAACCGCAGCACCCGCGCCATCTCGCTCGATTTGCAGCCCAGCGCCCGTGACCCAGACCGCTCGGGCTGGGCCTGCCGGAGTCCTTACAGCGAGGGCTTAGACAGGCTTGGCCCGAACGGGAAGTCGAACCCCACCCGACCGGGAAAGTCCCTCTCCAGGAGCCCAACATGCCACCCATCCCGCTCGCCTCGCGCCGCGCTCTGCTGCTGCGCAGCGCCGGCCTCCTCGCCACCACCGCTGCGCCGGCCTGGCTCACCCCGGCGATTGCTCAGGGTAACGCGCTGCAGCCCACGCCCAGTCAGAGCGAAGGGCCGTTTTACCCGGTGACCTTGCCCGCTGATCGCGACTTCGACCTGTTGCGCAACGGCGCAGTCCGCTACGCCAAGGGAGAAGCGGCCTGGGTCGAGGGCACGGTGGTGGACACGCGCGGTGCGCCGGTGGCGGGCGCGCTGGTCGAGATCTGGCAGTGCGACCAGGACGGTTACTACCACCACACCGGCGACAGCGGCAAAGCCGACCCGGTCTTCCAGGGCTTTGGCCGCGTGGCTGTGGGCAAAGACGGCGCCTATCGCTTTCGCACCCTTCGCCCGGCGCGCTACGGTGGGCGTACACCGCACATTCACGTGAAAGTGAAGCTCGACGGTGCCGACCTGCTCACCACCCAGCTCTATGTGGCGGGCGACCCAGCCAATGCGCGCGACTTTTTATGGCGCCGGCTCGACCAGCGCGCTCAAGCCGCGATCACCGTGCCGTTTGCAGCCGGCAGCGACGGTTTGCGGGCGCGCTTCCCCATTGTGGTGAGGACTTAACACCCCGCACCGCCTTCAGCGTGCCTGGCAGGCCGCGCCAGAGTCGCTCTCTCTGCGGGCTGTTGGAGGCTAAGAAGGCAGGTTTGGAGCCACAGCAATCAGCCCCCCAGGAGGTGGCGCTGGCCGACTGGCAAAGCCAGAGCAGCGGTGCCCTGGGTGAGATGCCCCTCACTTTGCGTTGCGCCTTGGTGCTCGAAGCAGGCGGATGGTGGATCGGTTCTCGACCACACTGCATGTCCCTGCGCCTTAGACCCTTTTCTTTCAGCCCCTAAAGTCCGCGCATGGATTCCTTGACACAAATCACCCTCGGCGCTGCCGTGGCCGTGGCCGTAATGGGACGCCGAACGGCGGTGTGGAAAGCCGCCCTCTGGGGCGGCATCGCAGGCACCGTGCCCGATCTCGACGTGGTCATTGACCACGGCAACGCAGTGCTCAACATGGTGCGCCACCGCAGCGAGAGCCACTCGTTTTTCTACCTCACGCTGTTTTCGCCACTGCTGGCCTGGCTGGTTTCGCGAATCCATGGCGGCGCGCAAAGCGTTGCAGTGCGTCGGACAGGTTTCGCCGACGGGCCGCCCCAAGGCGAAACAGCTCCCTTGGCGGGCAACGACCCGCGAAGCGGTGGCGTGTGGGGGTCACATTTCAAACGCTGGTGGTTGGCCTTGTGGTTGGTGCTCATCACCCACCCGCTGCTCGATGCCATGACGATTTACGGCACGCAGCTGCTGATGCCGTTCTCCGACTACCCGTTCGGGGTCGGCAGCATGTTCATCATCGATCCGCTCTACACCTTGCCGCTGATCGTGGGCGTTGTGGCGGCGCTGCGCCTAAAGAACACGCGCGGCCTGCGCTGGAACGCCGCCACCCTTGTGCTCAGCACGCTGTACCTGGGCTGGAGCGTGGGCGCGCAGCAGCATGTGGAGCGCATTGCGCGCGCCTCGCTGCGGGCAGAGGGCATCAGCGCGCAGGCCTTGCTGGTCACGCCCGCGCCACTCAACACCGTGCTGTGGCGCTTCGTGGCCACCACGCCCGAGCGGTATTACGAAGGTTTTTACTCGCTTCTCGACGCTACCCCCACCGTGCGCTGGACCGCGCACCCCAAGGGGGCCGATCTTCTGGCGCAGCACCGCAGCAACGATTCGGTGCAGCGCATTGCCGCCTTCACCAAAGGCCTGTACAGCCTGCAAGTGGTCGACGGTCGCCTGATACTGACCGATCTGCGCATGGGTCAGGAACCAGCCTACGTGTTCCGCTTCGATATCAGCGCCCAACCGCCGATTCAGCTCAATGCCAGCCCCGACCTGCAGCGCGGTCTGCCTTGGCTGTGGGACCGCATTCGGGGCATCGACGTGCCGTTGCCGGTGGCGTTGATGGCCGACTGATCGAATCCGGGCAAGGTCAAGCCGCAGAAAAATCTGCGCTGGCGGGATACTGGTCGCGCCGCATCACGGACCAACGCGGTCTGATTTACCGGGTGGAAAACAGATGGCAACCCGGTTGAAAAGCGAACAATTGCAGATTTTTCAACAGCGCCACCCCCCCTGAAACACTTCACCGATGGCGGTCACGCCAGCAGCTGCGTGACCGCAATGATGACCAAGCCGATCGCCAGATTGATGCCGACCCAGGTTCGGATGGACGCCATCGCAGCACCACCGGCGGCCCAGTTGCTGGCGGTCACCGCCAGTGTCAGTCGCTTGTAGAGCACAAAGCGGATGTAACCGAAGATAGCAATCATCACAATGCCGAGCACGGTCATGATGGTCCAGCTCAGCGGCATGTTGAAGCCCAGCCCAGCCTGTACCGACTCCTTGGCCACGCGCCCGATCATCCACAGCCCACTGGCCAGCAAGATCACCGCCGCGATCAGCACCGCTTTGAAAAAGCGGCCCAGCACGTCGTGCATCAACCGCAGACGCAGCGGCGGCTCCAGCGCGAGGACGGCTGGGCGCAAGAAGAAGAGGACGAACGCCATGCCACCGATCCAGACGATAAGGGCGAGCAGATGGACCAGCTTGAGGGCGGCGTAAATCACGGATGTTCCTGTGTCATGGAGTTTCAGCGCCGAGCTGCACCGCCACCGACATAGCCAACTTGACAGCCGTCTGGGTGGTCCTGAACCTGCCGACAGCGCCGCGCAGCGTGGGCCATCTAGCGGGGTACGTCGGTCAGCACGCCGTCCACCCGGCGTTGCAGATGGTAGGGCGGCAAGCCTTGCAGCATGCGCCTACCGTAAGCCTGGCGCAGCAACCGCGCATCGTAGCAAACGACCACCGCTTGGTCGGTTTCGGTGCGCAAGGCCCTACCGGTCCACTGCAACAAGCGGGCACCGGTGGCGGGCACCACCAGCTCGCTGAAGGGGTCGCGGCCCTGCGCCTTGAGCCAGTCGGCTCGCGCCTGGCCCACCGGGTCGCTGGGCGAGGCAAACGGCAGCTTGGTGATGAACACCCATTCGCACAGCTCGCCCGGCAAATCCAGCCCCTCGCCAAACGATTGCAGGCCAAACAGGATGGACGCGCGCCCCTCGGCCACTCGCTCGGCGTGACGGCGGATCAGCAACGTGCGCGAGGCCTCGCCCTGCGCCAGCACGCGCTGGCGCAGATCGGCGTGCAAGCCGCGCTCCAGCAGCTCCTGGGCGCGGCGCATCAGCGCCTTGGAGGTGAACAGCACCAGCGCCCCGCGCTGCACCTGCGCCAGGTCTTGCATCAGCGCATCCAGCATTTCGCGGGTGTAGGCCTCTACGTCTTTCGGGTCAGCACGGGTCTGCACCACCACCAGCCGGCCCTGGCGCGCGTGGTCGAACGGGCTTTGCACCTCACGCGCGCTAACCGCGTCGTCAAACGCCAGGCCAGACTCGTGCAGAAAATGGTCGAAGCTGCCGCAGCTGGTGAGCGAGGCCGAGGTGACCACCGCCGCGCGCACGTTGCGCCACAGGTGGCTGCGCAGCAGACTGCCCGGCTGCAGCGGGCAGGCGTGGGCGGTGAGCGTGACCAGCCCGCCCTGCACACCCGCCTGCAGCCACTTGGCCAGCGGCGGCTGGCCAGCGCTGGGCTCTTGCAGCCACAGCTCGGCGGTGGCTTGCTGGTGTTGCAGGCGCGGCGCCAGCACACCCAGGCGGCTGTAGAGCTTGGCGCAGCGCGCGGCGTCGCCCGGGTTGTCGCGCGCATTGGTTTTGAGCTGGGTCGCCAGCGCCTCCATCACCTTGAGCAAGGCGCTTGAGCGGGTGGCGAGCTGCGCCACGGTGTCCACCCACTCGGGCGGCAGCGCGCCGCCTTCAAAGCGCTCGACCACTGGCGCATTGGCGTTGTCGAAACCGCCACGCGGCACCGGCGCGCGCGCCGCGCGCCCAGTGAGCTGGTCCCAGGCGGGGAGCGAGCCGATGCGCGCCATGGCCAGGCGCGCCAGATCGCTCTGCGCCCGCTTGAGCTCGCGCGCAAACTCGGGCACGTCCAGGCCCGGTGTGTGCTGCAACGCTCCCGCCACCTCTTCCACCGCGCGCGGCAGCCGGTCCAGCCACTGGCTGCGCATCAGGTCCATGCTTTCGGTGAACTGCCCCTGCGCCACCGCACCGAGGTGGTGCGCCTCGTCGAACACAATAAACGCGTCGGACGGTGCGGGCAAGGCGTGCAGTCCCAGCGTGGCGAGCAGCAGGTCGTGGTTGACCACGATCACCTGGGCTTGGGCCAGCTGCGCGCGCGCCAGGTAGTAGCTGCAGCTCTGGTAGCTCGGGCAATGGCGCGCGGTGCAGGTGTGGCGCTCGGCGGCCACCGGGCCCCAAAGATCGCCCGCAGGCGGATCGGCCAGCTGGTCGCGGTCGCCGTTCCAGTCGCCCGAGTCCAGCCGCAGCGACCACTGCGCGTATTGCGTGGCGCGCTCGCCCCAGCGCTCGGCGGCGCGCGCGCTCGCGGCAGCACTCGCCACCGTGTTCGAGGCCAATGCGTCTGGACCTTGGCTGGCACTCTCGGGCGCGTCGTCACTCTCGAACAAATCCGCGCTGGCCGCGTCGCCGCCACTCAGCTGATCCAGTTTGAGCCGGCACACATAGCGCCCGCGCCCTTTGGCCAGCGCGAAGCTGAAGGGCTGCGGCAGCGCAGCAGAGAGCGCCGGCAGGTCTTTTGCCATCAGCTGCTCTTGCAGCGCGACAGTGGCGGTGGAGAGGATCACCCGCTTTTGCTGTGCCAGCGCCAGTGGGATCACGGTGGCCGCGTAGGCGGCGGATTTGCCCACGCCAGTGCCCGCCTGCACCACCGCAATCGCACGATCGCCGGGTGGCGCGTCGGCGAGCTTGGCCTCCTCAGCGTCAGGCCAGCCGACCACGCTCAGGGTCTCGGCAATGTGCGCCGCCATCTCGCGCTGGCCAGGCCGCGAGCGAAAACCGCTGGAATGCGACACCAGGTGGTCGAACGCGGCCAGTGCCAGCGCCTCACGCGCCAGCGGGCCGCGCGGCGCGGCGGGTTGCGAAGACTCGGTGGTGGTGGTGGTGGTGGTGGATTCGCTCATGGAATCCGACATTGTCCCAGACCCGCCCGCCGCCGCTGCCACTGCCGCACCGCACAATCCAGCTTGGCCAGCACAGCTGTTCTTTCTCTGGAGAACCGCCCATGCAACGCGCCCCATCGGCCCCGCCCGCAAACGTGCCCAAAGCGGCCCCTCGCGAGCGGCAGGCCGCAGCCGGCGCAGCGCCAGCAGTGCGCAAAAAGCGCCTGCGTATCGACCTTGCGCTGCAAGGCGGTGGCTCCCACGGTGCCTTCACCTGGGGCGTGATCGACCGCTTGCTGGAAGACGAGCGGCTGGAGATCGCCGGCGTCAGCGGCGCCAGCGCTGGCGCGATGAATGCGGTAGCGCTCGCTGCTGGCCTGATGGAGGGCGGGCGAGACGGCGCACGGACAGCGTTGCGCCGCTTCTGGACCCGGGTGGCCGAGGCGTCCGTCACCGCTGAACCGGCTTGACGACGGGCCGCTGGGCGCTCTGTTCGGCCCCAACAATCCGTGGCTCAAGCCCTGGATCGCCCCCCTGCAGCAGTTCGGTCAGATCCTGGGCAGCCAGCTCTCGCCTTACCAGTTCAACCCGCTCAACCTCAACCCGCTGCGCGACATTCTGAGCGAGACGATCGACTTCGAGGCGGTGCGCGCTTGCGACCGCACCCAGCTCTTCATCGCCACCACGCATGTGACCACCGGCGAGCTGCGCATCTTTCGCCAGAGCGAGATGACCGCCGAGATGGTGCTCGCCTCCGCCTGCCTGCCGATGCTGTTCCAGGCGGTGGAAATCGAAGGCGAAGCCTACTGGGATGGCGGCTACGCTGGCAACCCAGCGCTGCTGCCGCTGATCAGCGAGACCGACGCCGACGACCTGCTGCTGGTGCAGATCAACCCGCGCGAGCGCCTTGAGCTTCCCACCCAGGCCGCCGACATCCTGGAGCGCATCAACGAAATCACCTTCAACGCCAGCTTGCTCAAAGAGCTACGCTCCAACGCCCTGCTGCGCCAGCCCATTGCCGACGAAGACCGCCCTGCCCACCAGTACCGCAACCCGCTGTTTGGCCGGGTGGAGGCGCTGCGCCTGCACCTGATTGATGGTGGCGCCCTGCTCGCGCCGCTCGGCGCTGGCAGCAAAACCCAGACCAGCGCCAGCTTCCTGAACGGGCTGCACGACATGGGCTACGCCGCTGCCGACCAGTGGTGGCACCGCCACCGGTGCGACATCGGCGTGCGCACCAGCCACGACATCGCCCAGATGCTGATGCCACAGACCCCGTGAGCAGCATCCTGGGCATCGCGCTGGCGCTGGTGCTGTTGATGGCGCTGGCGTATCGGGGCGTGAGCGTGCTGCTGCTGGCGCCGCTGATGGCCTTGCTGGCCGCCGCCCTGAGCCCCAACACACCGCTGCTGGCCAGCTACACCCAGGTGTTCATGCCCGCCTTGGGCGGCTTCGTGATCGCGTTCTTCCCGTTGTTCCTGCTGGGTGCGGTGTGCGGCAAGCTGATGGAAGACTCGGGCGCCGCCCTGGCCATCGCCGAGGCCATCACGCGAGCGCTGGGGAGCCAGCGCGCCATCCTGGCCATCGTGCTGGCTTGCGCGGTGCTCACCTACGGCGGCGTCTCGCTGTTCGTGGTGGCGTTTGCGGTCTACCCGATTGCAGCAGCCCTGTTTCGCCAGGCCGACATCCCCAAACGCCTGATCCCCGCCACCATCGCGCTGGGCGCCTTCACCTTCACCATGACGGCGCTGCCCGGCACGCCCACGATTCAAAACGCCATCCCCATGCCGTTCTTCGGCACCACCGATCAGGCCCGGCTTGGGCCTGATCGGTGGTGCCGTCATGCTGGTGTTGGCGGCGCAGGCGCTGAACCACGCCAGTTTCGGCGTGCTGCTGCCCGAGTCGCACAACCACGGCCGCAGCGAGCGGGGCGGCCACCGCTCGCTGCGCGTTTTCACCGACGACCTGGACGCAGCGCCCGACTAACTTGGCCAGCAGCCAGCAGCCAGCAGCTGGCTGCGAATGCAAAGCGCCTGGCTGCCATCGACCAATCGGTGGGCGCGATGGCGGCGGTGCTGGTGGCTTCGCGCCGGCCCGGCCTGGCTGCTGCGGTAAGCGTGTCAGCCTTTGCCCACCCAGAGCAAACGATGCGCCGCTGACTGTTCGGCGTGCGCGTGCCCCACTGGCCGCTGGGCTGGGGCATCGACCGCTAGGTGAAAGCGGTGATCGGCACCCGCTTCGACCGCATCGCGCCGCTCGCCACCTTGGCGCAGGCGCGCTGCCCGGTGCTGCTGCTGCATCGCCTGCAAGACAGCACCGTGCCGGTGGCCGATGCTCGCGTCCTCATGCAACACAAAGCCTCACCCCAGGTCACCCTGCTCGAACTTGCCGGCACCCACGAAGGCTTTGTCAACCCGGCAGAGGCCGAGCAGGCGCTGCTCGACTGTCTGCGCCGCGCCACCTGCAGCGAAGCCCTCGCGGCTTGACAACCGCACCCCACGAAAAAGCCCCGCCGCTCCGAGCGGAGCAGCGGGGCTTGGAACCAGCGGATTTACCGATCTGCCGATCTGTGTCCGCTCACACCGCGTTGGCAACGATCACTTCCACCCGGCGGTTGCGCTGGCGGCCCTCGGCGGTGCTGTTGTTGGCCACCGGCGCCGCGTCGCCCAGGCCCAGTGCGGTGATGCGGGCGCCACCAATGCCCCGGCTGACCAGCGCGGCGCGCACCGCGTCGGCACGGCGCTGCGACAGGCTCAGGTTGGCGCTGTCGTTGCCCACCGCGTCGGTGTGGCCCTCGATGGCCACGCGGCGCTCGGGGTTCTCGTGCAGGAAAGTGCCCAGGCGGTCAATGGTGCTGAACGCGCCCGACTTGAGCTCAGCGCGGGCGGTGTCAAACAACACGTCGCCCAGTGTGAGCACCATGCCGCGATCGGTTTGCTGGGCCTGCAAATCGGCCAGCTCTTTTTGCATTTTCGCGACCCGAAAGCGCTCGGTCTTGGCGGCAGCCATTTGTCTGCCGGCCTCCATGCGGAACACCAGGGCCTGATCGCGCGCTTTTTGTGCGGCAGCAAGCCCGGCCTGAGCCTCCTGGGTGCGGGCTTCCAACACGATGCGCGAGCGCTCGACGGTGGACATCTCGGCCGACGCTTGGGCCCGGGCAATCACACCCGCCTGCATGGCGGTTGCTGCACGCTGGCGGGCCAGATAGGCGTAATGATCCACCGCACTTGGGTCGTCGCCGGCCTGGAGGGCAGCGTCGGCCCGCTGCAGGGCTTGCTGGGCGGCGCGCAGCTCCAGCGGCGCGGCGCGCGCGGTGCTCACATCGTTCACCGCCTGGCTGTACAGGGCGCGCGCTTCGTTGAGCGCAGGGTTGGGCGCGGGGTTGTTGGGCGGCGTCGAGGCGCAGGCCACCAACAGGACAGCAACGGCAGGCACCATGGCAAGCCGCAAGCCGGTTAGGTTGGTGAGGCGGGAAAGACGGGAGAGGCGGGAAAGGCGGGAAAGGCGGGAAAGACAAGCCACGGTGGTGGTGGAGAAAAAAAGGTTGCGGGTCATGGGGACTTCCTTGTGAAGGCGGGAGCCTGAGCGGGCAGTGCCCGGCGCAGAGCGACCGAGAGGAGAAAAGAGGAGAAAAGGGGAGAACCAAGCTGAGGCAAAGGGTGCTGACGCAGCCAGTCGGCGAGCGCCCACACGCGCCAGGGTCAACGCTTGATTTCGCGCTGCAGCATGTCGTTGGATCGGCCCATCTCGGTGGCCATGCGGCGCGCCTTGTCGGCGCGCGATTTGCGCTCGGCCAGGTCGGCATCGGCTGCGGCCTGCTCGCTCAGACGGCGCGCTTCGGTGAACCGCTCGGCCCGGATCGCGCTCTCGGCGCGCGCCAGCTTGTCGCGCGCCGCCAGCAACTCCAACGGCGCCAGCTCACCAGCGCCGGCCACTTCGGCTTGCGTGATGGACGCGCGCGCCACCGTCAGCTCTGCCGTTGGCGCCACACCCTTGCCAGCGCACGCGCCGAGGAACAGCGCGCAGGACGCAGCAAGCACAGCGGTGGCGCGGCGGCACGATGGGGTGTTGGTTTGGAACACAGCGCAAGGGCTCCTTTGTGAAAAAAGGGCATCAATGCACAACGCGGGTAACCGGTGTCGGTTGGTTTGCAGCGGAAAGTTGCCGCACTGGGTTTAGATGACTGAACCCATGCTAGGTTTTCATGCCCGGCAATCCAAGGCTGATTTGGCTTGTTCCTGTGCAGGACCCATCCTACTTTCCCAGCGCCGCCCCGCTCACTGCCCCTGGCCGAGTGCAAACCCTTTCACGCCGTCGAAGGTGCAGAGGTTTTCGGTTTTGATCACATCCACCCCGGCCTCGGTGAGCGTGCCCAGCAGGTGGACGATGTCGCGCTGCACGATCTCGCCGCCAGCGGTGGCGGCCACGAAACGGCAGCGCCAGTGGTCGGTGCAGAAGGTCTCGGGGAAGCCGCCTGGCCACACCTTCACGCCGCGGTTGGTGATCATTTGCAGCTCAAGTGCAGCGCTGTTGCTGGCCTTGAGCTGTGCGGCCAGGTCGTCGGCGCTCAAGGCTGACTGGTGCACGAACACGTCAACACCCACCATCGCTTTCCTGGCGGCTGGCGCACGCACATAAAGCGGCTTGGCGGCGGGCGCGGTTTTGGCCGCTGGCGCGTTCTCGTAACCCACCACCGGGAAGCGCTCGGGCAGCCTGCCCAGGCGCTCGATGATGGCGTCGGCGAAATCCATGCTGCCAAACGGCAGCGGGATGGCGGTCTGGGCGGCGCTCTTGCTGGCCACCACACCGCCACGGTGCAGGTCGGCGGTGAACACGCCGTCTTCCAGCGTGGCCAGCCAGGCGTTGTGGATTTTGGCCGCCACCTCGGTCTGCCCGATGTGCACCAGCATCATCACCGCGCCCAGCAGCAGGCCGCTGGGGTTGGCGATGCCCTGGCCCGCGATATCGGGCGCACTGCCGTGGATGGCCTCAAACATGGCCACGTGTTCGCCAATGTTGGCGCTGCCCGCCAGGCCCACGCCGCCGGTCATCTCGGCGGCGATGTCGCTGATGATGTCGCCGTACAGATTGGCGGTCACGATCACATCGAACTGCTCGGGCCGGGTGGCCAGACGGGCGGCACCAATGTCGATGATCATGTGGTCGGTCTCAATCTCCGGATACTCGGCCCGAATCTCATCAAACACCTGATGAAACAAGCCGTCGGTCAGCTTCATGATGTTGTCCTTGCTCATGCAAGTGACCTTTTTTCGGCCATTGGTCCGCGCGTACTCAAACGCGTAGCGCACGATCTTTTCAGAGCCCGGGCGGGTGATCAGCTTGAGGCACTGAAACACCTCGTCGGTCTGGCGGTGCTCGATGCCGGCGTACAGGTCTTCCTCGTTTTCGCGCACGATCACCAGGTTTAGCTTGGGGTGCTTGGTGGCCACAAACGGCGCGTAACTCACGCAAGGGCGCACGTTGGCGTACAAGCCCAGCGTCTTGCGGATGGTGACATTCAGGCTTTTGTAGCCGCCACCGCTGGGCGTGGTGATCGGCGATTTCAGAAACACCTTGGTGCGGCGCAGGCTGTCCCACGATTCGGGCGCGATGCCGCTGGTGTGGCCTGCGGTGTAGAGCTTTTCACCGATGTCGATGGTCTCGGGCGCGATCCGCGCGCCAGCCGCCATCAGCACCTTGAGCGTGGCTTGCATGATCTCCGGGCCAATGCCGTCGCCATGCGCCACCGTGATCGGCACCAGGGTCTCGGCGCCGTGGGCAGCGCTGGGATCGGCGGCGCAAAGCAGTTGGTTGGAGGTGTCGGTTTTCATGGTGTGCCTGTGCGGTGTGTTGAAGATGACCGGACTGTAGGGAAAACAACCCATCGAGAAAAATACTTTTTTTTCATTCAAAACATAGCTTGGCATCTATGATTTAACGCGTCCTTTGCCGCTTACCTGTCCACCAGACCATGCCCACCGCCATCCAGCGCCTGCTGCGCACCTCGCCGCAGCAGCTGCGCGCTTTTGAGGCCACCGCCCGCCTGATGTCGGTCACCCAGGCGGCGCGCACGCTGCATGTGAGCCAGCCCACGGTGAGCGTGCAGCTGCGCGAGCTGGCCGCGCTGGTGGGCGAGCCGCTGTTCGAGCCCATGGGCCGGGGCATCCGCCTCACGCCAACCGGCGAGGCGCTGCAGGCCACAGTGGCCGAGATCGCCACTTGCTGGCAGCGCTTTGAAGACCGGCTGGGCGACCTGAGCGGTTTGCTGCGGGGGCGTCTGCGCATCGCGGCTGTGACCACCGCCGAGTATTTCGTGCCCGATCTGCTGGGGCCGTTTGCCGCGATGCACCCCGGGGTGGAGATCGACCTGGCGGTGGAAAACCGCGACCGCGTCATCGCCCGCCTGCACCGCCAGACCGACGATCTGGCTGTGATGATGCTGCCGCCCCAGGCACTGCCGCTGCACAGCCAGCCGTTTCTGGACAACCCGCTGGTGGTGATCGCCCCGCGCAGCCACCCGCTGGCTCAGCGGGCCAAGCCAGTGCCGCTGGACCAGCTGGCGGGTGAGCGATGGCTCATGCGCGAAGCCGGCAGCGGCACGCGCCTGGTGACCGAGAAACACTTTGCCGACCATGGCTTCGCGCCCCGCATCGCCATGAGCCTGGGCAGCAACGAGGCCATCAAGCACGCGGTGGGCGCTGGTCTGGGCCTGGCTGTGATCTCGGCGCTCACCGTGGAAAGAGCCCAGATGGGCCAAAGCGCGGCGGCGTCAGTCGACCCCGGCGCGCCCTGGGTTCGGCTGCCGGTGGAGGGCTTTCCGATACAGCGCCAGTGGCTGCTGGTCTGGCGCAGCGACGCGCCACTGGCCGCGCCCGCGCAGCGCTTTGTGTCGTATTTGCGCGGGGACGCGGCAGACAAACCGATGCTCTGAATTCGGTACAGCGCCGCAAACGCCTGAATGCGCGGGGTGGGGCTGGCCACAATCCGTGTTGTCGCCCAGCTTCACGCCGGTGGCGTTTCGGGCGCAAATGAAATCCTGGTGGCGCCGCTGCATGCCCACCCGCGCGATGCCGTGGCACTGGCGCAGGATGCGCTCAGCCAGCGTCTGGTTGTGCGCCGCCATCGGCGCGCAGGTTTTGGCGGTGGCAAAGCGGTGCTTTGTGGGCGGCGTGGGTGGTTGGGCGAGCGATTGGCGCGGGTGGCAAGCGCGCATGCCGTGCGGCTTGAAAGATGCCACTTTGCGCTGTTCGTGTGTTGCGCGCACATGTGTCCCTGCTTCGCCTGTGTGCCAAAGCGCCGCTGCTTCTGGTGTGACAGACTGGGCACACCGCAGCGGGTAGGCTGTGTGGTTCACCACTGCCGCAACAGATCCCCACCCGATCGACCCAAAAGCCCGTGCCATCCACCAACGCCGAGTCCACTCAAACGACCGCCAGCCCGGTCGGTACCAAGCCCGCCCCACCGCCATCGCCAGCCACCCTGTGGGCCATGCTGCTGGCGCTGCTTTCGGCTTTTGCACTCAGCCAGGCCTACCGCACCGTCACCGCCATCATGGCGCCCAGCTTGCAGGGCGACTTTGGTTTGACGCCCGCCTCGCTGGGCGCGTTTGCCGGGCTGTTCGGTCTGTCCTTTGGTGTCATGCAGTTCTTCATGGGTATCGGCATGGATCTGTACGGGCTGCGCCGCACGGTGCTCAGTGTCTTCCCGCTGGCTGTCGCGGGCGCGGCGCTGTCGGCGGCCGCTCCCAGTTACAGCTGGCTGCTGCTGGGCCAGCTGCTCATTGGCGTGGGCTGCGCGCCCGCGTTTCTGGCCTGCACCGTGTTCATTGCGCGGCATTTCCCAAGCTCGCGCTTTGCGTTTGTCTCGGGCGTGGCCTTGGGCATCGGCGGCATTGGTCTGTTGTTCACCGGCACACCGCTGGCCTGGCTGGTCGAGCTCGGCGGCTGGCGCAGTGGCTTTGCGCTGCTGGCGGTGTTGTCGGTGCTGGCGTGGCTGCTGATCTGGCGCCGCGTGCACGAGCCCGCCAAGCTGGGTGCAGCGCCCGAGCGCGAGCGCTGGGGCGCTGCGGTGCGCCGCTTTGGCGCGCTGTTTTTGCTGCCGCACACGCTGGGCATTTTGTTGCTGGGCATGGTCGGCTATGCGTCGTTCCTCGCCCTGCGCGGCCTGTGGATCGCGCCGATGATGATCGACCGCTACGGCTTCACGCTGGTGCAAAGCGGCAACATGGCGCTGGTGATGTCGTTGATTTCGCTGTTCACCCCAGCCCTGTTTGGCCGCCTCGATCCCGGCCCGACACGCCGGCGCGCCTGGATTGTCAACTTCTCCCTGCTGATCGCGGCCCTGTACCTGGGCGTGGGTTTGGCGCACCATGCCTCGCTCAACATCGTGCTGGTGCTGTGCATCTCGGCGCTCTCGGGCTACATGGTGTTGCAGTACGCCGATGTAAGCGCGTCCTACCCGCCCGATTTGACCGGGCGCGCGCTCTCCGTGTTCACCATGGCCATGTTTCTGGGCGTGGGCATCGTGCAGTGGTTCAGCGGCTGGGTTGCCAACTGGGCGCAGGCCCAGGGGCTGGAGCCATACCGCTTGGTGATGATCACCCTTGCCGTGCTGCTGGCGCTGGGCTCCACCGCGTTTCGCTGGCTGCCGCAATCACCACTGTTGCAGCAGACGGATGGGCCGCAGCGGGTGCAAGAAGCACCTTGAAAACGCTGTGTTGTCGTAAACCGCCTTGGCCGCAGGCTGTTCACGGCCGGGCAAGATTGCCTTGTGGGCTGGGCGGCGGCCAAGTGCCAGCCGCAGCGCGCCCCTCAAACCAGCGGTGCATGGCGGCATCTTCCACAGCGTATTCCCCCCGGGCCGATTTCCACACCAGCGCGGATGTGCGCTGGCGCAGCGACTCCAGCGCATTCTGGGCCTGCTGTGGGCTGAGCGCTTTGTCACGCCCGGTCTTGTCGCGGTAAAAGCGCAGCGCTTCGGCGTCGTACGGTCGAAAGCGCGCACCCTGCGCCAACATGCGCCACAGCACCGCCTGTTCCAGTGGTTTGAGGCCCAGAAAGTCCGACGCCATCTGCGTCTCATCGTCCCGCTGACGCTGCTCGGCCGCGGCCAGCATGGCCGGCTCGAATCGGCCGGAGAGCGCCGCCAGTGGGCTGAGCACCTGGCCCAGCGCCTCCATGAAAAACTGCGGCCGACTGCCGAAACCCGCAAACGCGGCTTGCAGCGTGAGCTGGTCCACCGGCGCCAGGTCTGGCCGTTGTGCAACAACCAACTGCACGATGTGCGCCATGAAGTCGGCGCCCAAAGTCGGCATGGCCTTGATCTGCGACCCAAAAAATGGTGACCCATTGGTGTTCACCAAACGCAGCAGCTTGTCGCGATCCGAGCCCGACATCACGAGCATCAGGTTCACCAGGCCCGGTAGGTTCAGCTGGTCTCGGGCAGACTTCAGCGCTGTCATGGCGGCCTCGCCTGCTTCGCTCGTCAACGCGTGCTGCGCTTCGTCA
>Ga0209702_10005047_pt1 | contig 18431 bp, 17 predicted proteins | sample FRY01_FD_187210 | JGI IMG/M metagenome (GOLD analysis project Ga0209702, IMG submission 187210) | Freshwater microbial communities from Lake Fryxell liftoff mats and glacier meltwater in Antarctica - FRY-01 (SPAdes) (version 2) | ecosystem: Environmental > Aquatic > Freshwater > Ice > Glacier...
TAAACCCCACTGCGTCATGAGTTGCTTGGCCGTCTCAGGCTGTGCGGTGTTGACAGCGGTGTTGATGCCAATGCGTGTCAGACCATCGTCAAGGGACAGCAGTTGCTGCGCAGCTGCAATGTCCATGACCAAGGTGGCTTGACGGCCCCCTTTAACTGTGCCGGCAACGCGCAAGTTGTGCCACACAGTGCCCACTTGCAGTTGCAAGACCGATGGCGTGGGCTGGCCCAACAGGTTGGCGGCGGCGGCGTTGATGAACACAGCGTCGGGGGCAAATAGATCCAGCCTGTCGCCGTCGGCATGGTTGTGTGCCATGGGCACCCAGTTCAATCCCAGTTGGGCTTGCGCCAAGGCATCCACACCCCGCAGTTGCACAGTGATGGGCGCGCTGTTTGTACGCACTGCCACGTTGGCCTCGACCACGGGCAACACGTGTGACACGCCTGCTTGTGTACTGATGTGCATCAGCACGTCTGACGGTATGGGTGCGTTGGCGCTGCTGCGCAGCCACCACATGGGCTCACCACTGAGCAGGCCTTGCGTGTTGCGTGAGGCTTGGTCGCTGGCGCGGCTGAACTCTGCAAGTGCAGAGGCGTTGATGAGGTGCACGGCCAGCGCCAACGCCACGCCCAGTGCGATGGTCAGTGTGGCGGTCAGTGTTCGCCAAGGGTGTTGCGCAACTTCACCTACAGAGTAGGTGCGCAGCAAGCTGGCAAGCGTGCGCATGGACATGCTTATTTGAGGCTTCCCGCTAGAAACTGTTGCAAGCGCTCGCTGGTGGGGTGGTTGAGCACCACCTTGGGGTCGCCAGCCTCCTCAACGACACCTTGGTGCAAAAACATCACTTTGTTGGACACCTCTTTGGCAAAGCCCATTTCGTGCGTGACCACCACCATGGTGCGCCCCTCGTCGGCCAGGCCGCGCATGACGCGCAGCACCTCTCCCACCAGCTCTGGATCCAACGCGGAGGTGGGCTCGTCAAACAACATCACGGCAGGCTCCATAGCCAAAGCGCGGGCAATGGCCACGCGCTGCTGCTGCCCGCCTGACATGTGAGCGGGGTACTTGTCTTCTGCGCCTGACAGGCCTACTTTGTTGAGGTAGTGTCGTGCACGTTCGCGCGCCTGCGCTTTGGACAAGCCCAGCACATGGATAGGTGCCTCGGTGATGTTGTCGAGCACGTTTAAGTGCGCCCACAAATTAAAGTGCTGAAACACCATGGCCAATTTGGCGCGAAACAGTTGCAGCTGTTTTTTGTCGGTGGCATTCAGCATGCCGTCTTTGGCCGCGGCCAGTTTGAGCGTTTCACCGTTGAGGGTGATAGTGCCAATGTGCGGGCGCTCAAGTAAATTGATGCAGCGTAAAAATGTGGACTTGCCTGAGCCGCTTGAGCCAATGATGCTGATGACGTCGCCGGCATGGGCTGACAGCGACACACCTTTCAGTACCTCGTTGTCGCCGTAGCGTTTGTGTAGGTCGCTCACGACCAGTTGTTCTGTAGTAGGTTGGCTCATGTGTTCAGTCCGGTAAACAGTTGCTTAGGCGCTCAGCAGGGGCCCCGTTTTAAAGGCTGTCGCACCTGCGATTTTGCCTATGTCCATACCGCTGCAGGCCCAGCGCACGATATGCCTGGCGTACAGCACGCCATCGACTTCAGCCAACACTGGTGTGACCAGTGCCGTGGCAGGGCACACGATGTCGGCCACCACGTCGCCGACTGTCAACAGCTGCCCGGGTTCAGCGTGGTAACTGATCACACCGGCATGCGGTGCGTACAGGGTTTGCGAGCCTGCCAGAGGCGTGGCCTCACACTGGGCTACAGGCAAGCTGGTTGTACCAACGATCACCTGGCGGTGAATTAAAAAATCAACGATCGCTTGGGCATCGGCATGGGCTTGTACATGGTTCACATCGGTTTGGCCGCGCAGCTCTATGGTGCTGGCCATGCACGCCAAGGGAATGGGGTGGTTGTGCAAGCGTTGGCGCAGTCGCCACCACACGCCGCTCAGTGCCTCGTCAAAGCACAGTGTGGGCGAGTCGCTTTGTGCCCATAGCACGGCACGTGCGCCCAAGGTTTGCGCCAAGGGTTGCACTTGCTCTAAATAAGGCGTCTCCACATACACATGCATGGCGGCTTCAAAGTCGCAGTGCAAGTCCAGCACCACGTCTGCGTCGCAGGCCAAGCGCATCAGCGTGTTGCGCAGGCTGGCCAGTTCGGTGACTGTGGGCTGCTGCGACAGCCACTCACGCATGGCAGCGCGAATCACCTCGCGGTTGTGGCCAGCATCTTGGGTGAGCAAGGGCGCTACCGTGTCGACAATGGCGTTGGCAAAGTCGGGGTAGTGGCGGTTGAAATTTTCTCCACTGGCCAGCTCAAACCGGCCCAGTTGGCTGAACATCACCGTTTGGTCTAAGCCAATCGGGTTGGCGATGGGCACCAACACCACTTCACCAAGCAGTTGGCCCTCGTCCTCTAGCGTTGTCAGCAAGCCGCGTAAGTGGTGGGCCACCAACATGCCTGGCAGTTCATCGGCGTGCAAGCTGGCTTGAATATAAATTTTTTGGCCATGCCCCGTTTGGCCAAAATGCAGGCTGTGCAGCGTGCGCTGTGTGCCCGTGGCGGGACTCGTCAGGTGGTGTGTCTGTGTGTGCACGGTGTCTCCTTCAGCGTCCGCGAGGCTTGAGGTAAGCCAACCAGTGGTTTTCTGCCAGCCTAAATAGGCCCACCAAGGTAAAAGTAAGCACCAAGTAAATCAAGCCTGCTGTGATGAAGGCTTCAAAGGGCAAGTAAAAGTCTGAGTAAATGCTGCGCGCCGCACCAGTGATGTCAAACACAGCAGGGACAGTGCTCGCCAGCGAGGTGCTGTGCAGCATCATGATGACCTCATTGGAGTAAGCCGGCAGCGTGCGGCGCATGGCAGAGGGCAGCACGATACGGACAAGTGTTTGCCACTTGGACAGACCCATGGCATGGGCGGCTTCAATCTCGCCTGCGTTGGTGTCGCGAATACCGCCGGCCAACATCTCTACTGTGTAAGCGCAGGTGTTCATCGAGAAGGCCAGCACCGCGCACATAAAGGGGTCCTTAAAGCCAGTCCATGGCCATGAGTCGTCCCAGCGGCTTTGAATCCAGTCAAGCTGCGCCACACCGTAGTAAATGATGTAGACCTGAATCAGCAGCGGCGTGCCGCGCACCACGTAGGTGAACAGCCACACGGGGCCTTTCACCCACCAGTGTTGTGACACGCGCATGAGTGTCATGGGCAGCGCCAACGCGCCACCAATGAGTAAACAGGCAATCAAAATCTGCAGCGTGCCTACCAAGCCAGCACCAAATAAGCGCAAAGAATCTGGGGTAAATATGACGTCGAATTGCATGCTGTGTGAGGCTTAAAGGACTCGGCCGAACTTAGAAATTACCGCGCTTGACACCCATGGTGTAACGCTTTTCGAGCTGGCGCAATGCGACCAACGACACAGTGGTGAAGACCAAGTAAATAACAGCGGCGAAAGCCATAAACAGCAACGGCGCATTGGGTGTTTGGCCGCGGGCGGCCGCGCCGGCTTGTTTGGCCAAGTAGGTCATGTCTGGCAAGCCCAAAATAGACACCAATGCAGTGGCCTTGATGAGCACCAGCCAGTTGTTGGTAAAGCCGGGCAGCGCCAAGCGCACCATTTGCGGCAATACGATGGTGAAAAACACACGCGTCTGGCCCATGCCGTAGGCCAAGCCGGCTTCGGCCTGACCCGGTGGGATGGCCATGATGGCGCCTCGAAAGGTCTCTGTCATGTAAGCGCCGTAAATAAAGCCAATCGTCATAAGGCCTGCGGCAAAGGGGTTGATCTCAACGTAGTCCATGTAGCCCATGGACTCCAGCATGACGTTTAAACCGATTTGGCCGCCATAAAAAATCAACAACATCAGCACCAAATCAGGAATGCCGCGAATGATGGTGGAGTAAATAGTGCCCAGCCACACCAGTGGTTGATGCGTTGACAGCTTGGCAGCAGCGCCAGCCAAGCCCAGGACAACGGCAACCACCAATGCACCCAATGCCACTTGTATGGACAACAAGGAGCCCTCGAGGATGCTGTAGAAGTAACCGGCGGTCATTGAATGTATGTCAATTTGTGGTCGTGTGGCATGCGGTTCAGCGAGCCGTGGCTGGTGGCGCGCGCTTGTTTGAAGAGAAAAGCCTGCTAGTCCAAGTGGCGCTAGCAGGCTTTGTAGTCATTAGACGCTTGGCAAGCTGGTGAGCGTCAGCCAGGCGTTGTGACCGACCGACATCAGTCGCCCCACACGCTGGTGCCGGCGAAGTATTTGTCGTTGATTGTTTGCCATGTGCCGTTGGTGCGCAGGCTGCTGATGCCCTTGTCCAACATGGTGCGTAAGTCTTTGTCTTGCTTGCGAACAGCAATACCAGCACCATCACCAAAGTAATTCACGAATTTGCCCAGTGGCTTGCCAACAAACACGTAGTCTTTGCCGTCTGGGGTGTCCAAAAAGCCGCCTTTAACTTCAACAACGTCAGCGACTGTGCCGTCTAAGCGGCCAGCCTTGATGTCCAAATAAACTTGGTCTTGTGCCTCGTAGGCGATGATCTCAACGCCAGCACCAGCCAGTTCGCCTTTGGCGTATTTCTCTTGGGTTGAACCCTTTAACACGCCCAATTTTTTACCTTTTAGGCTGGCTGCAGAACCGTCGGTTTTGATGTCATTTTTCACAATGATTTGTGACGGTGTGTTGTAGTACTTGCCTGTGAACGCCACCACTTTCATGCGGTCTGGCGTGATGGACATAGACGAGATGATGGCGTCGTATTTGCGGGCTTGCAGCCCAGGAATCATGCCGTCCCATATTTGTTCAACAAACACACACTTGACTTTGTTCAAGTCGCACAGCGCCTGTGCAATGTCGACGTCGAAGCCAGTGGGCTTGCCGTCATCTGTTTTGTATGTGAATGGCTTGTAGGTGGGGTCAATGGCTACCCGGATTTCTTTCCAGTCTTTGGCGACAGCACCAAGTGACAAACCCAGCGCCAAGGCACCTAACAACAATGATTTTTTAAACATAAGAACAATCTCCATGGGAGTGAATAAATGAATCCAGCAAAGATAAACATTCTACGGGGCAACGGCTAGTGGTTTCCCCTTGGCGTGGCGATCTTGGGTGACCAGTAAGGCATTAGCTGCGTTTGCGCATCAGCGTGCTCTTTCCAAACAGGCTTTCTATCAAGTCAACGGCGAGTTCTGCGGTCTGGTTGCGCACGTCCAGCGCGGGGTTGAGCTCCACAATGTCCATGGAACTCAAGCGCCCTGTGTCTGCAATCATTTCCATACACAGTTGGGCTTCGCGGTAGTTGGGGCCGCCGCGCACCGTGGTTGCCACACCTGGTGCAATGTCTGGGTCTAAGAAGTCTACGTCTAGGCTCACGTGCAGGTGGGTGTTGTCATCCATGAGGGCCAAGGCCATTTCCATGGCGTGACGCATGCCGTGCTCGTCAATGAATCGCATGTCAAAGACGTCAATACCCATCTCGGCGACCAAGCGTTTTTCGCCTTCGTCTACGCTGCGGATGCCCACTTGGCGCAAGTCTTTGGGGTTCAAGCGGTGGCCAGGGCCTCCCATGTCCACCAGCTCAGCTGGGCCTTGGCCGCACAAGCAGGCGACGGGCATGCCGTGTATGTTGCCGCTGGGGGTGAGGCTGGCGGTGTTGAAGTCGGCGTGGGCGTCTAGCCACAGCACACGCAGGTGCTTGCCGGTGGCCTTGCAGTGTTTGGCCACGGCGCTGACCGAACCAATGCCCAAGCAGTGGTCGCCGCCCAAGACCACGGGCATGCGCTGGACTTGCAGCGCGTTGAACACCGCGTCGTGCAACAACTGGTTCCACTGCGCCACTTCAGCCAGGTGGCGGTAGCCGTCGACAGGGCTTACAAACGGGTTGGGCGGCCCATTCAGGTCGCCAGTGTCGTGCACGTCTATACCGAAATTGGCGATGGCTTGAACAATGCCCGCCACGCGCAAGGCCTGCGGCCCCATGCTGGCTCCGCGTGTGCTGGCGCCAATGTCTGTAGGCGCACCTATCAGGCTGACGCCCTGGCAGTTGTTTGCAATCATGATCGGCCTTGGGTGGTGGGTGATGTCGATGGCACAGGCACTGGCATGTGCAATGCTGAAGAGCCCATCTTAAAAGTGTCAAGCGCCACTAGGCTTGGGCCACGCCGTTGGTGTGGTTGTTCCAGCAACGCAAACAAGTTTTTAGGGTCGGCCAAAGCCGGTATCAAGGCAAGCGCTTGGCCAAGGCCCAGGTCGTGGGCCGCTTGGCCCATGTAGCGCATGGCGCTGAAGTCCTCTAGGGCAAAGCCCACGGAGTCAAAAACAGTGATTTGTGCAGGATGTGTGCGTCCTGCAGCCTCGCCTTTGAAAACACGCCACAACTCGGTCACAGCAAAGTCTGGGTCCAGCATCTGAATATCGCCCTCAACCCGTGTTTGGGGCTCAAACTCGACAAACACTGGGCCGCTGGCCAGCACCTGGGGATGAATTTCAGTTTTGCCTGGGCAGTCGCCACCCACGGCGTTCAAGTGCGTGCCTGCAGCCAACATGCCTGGGGTAATGATGAGTGCGTTGGTTTTGTCGGCGGTCACTGTGGTCACAATGTCAGCGCCTTGACAGGCCTGCGCAGCGCTGTCGCAAATTGTGGCGAGCAAGCCCGCGTTCGCCAAGTGCCTAGCTAACTTGTGGCTGGCTGTCGCATCAACGTCAAACAAGCGGAACGTGTGAATACCCAGCATGTGGGCAAAGCCCAAGCACTGAAACTCGCTTTGCGCTCCGTTGCCAATAATGGCCATGGTCGTGCTGTCTGGGCGCGCCACGTGTTTGGCGACCAAGGCCGAGGTGGCGGCCGTGCGAATGGCCGTGGTAAGTGTGAGCTCGCTGACCAAGGTGGGTGCACCCGTGTCAACGCGCGCCAAGCAACCAAAGGCCATGACGGTGGGCAAACCAGTCATGAAATTCTTAGGGTGGCCGTTGACGTACTTCACGCTGTAAGTGGTGTCGTCAGACACGGGCATGAGCTCAATCACGCCTTGTTTGGAGTGGTTGGCCAATCTGGGCGATTTGTCAAAATCCTCCCAGCGCACAAAGTCTTGCTCTATGCAGGTTGCTACGCCGGCTATGACCGCCCCCAAGCCCCTGGCTGTTACCACGGCGGCAATGTCGTCGCTGCTTAAAAACAAGGTGGGTAGGTGAGCGTTGTGTAAGGCTGGCTGTGTCATGTGGCGGTCTATGTCAGGTGGGCTGTGTGTTGGTGTTTCCAGTGTGTCGTGGATGGGTGACAATTGAAATAGTCAATAATGCTGCTTATATGCTAAATATGTTGCAAAATGACATAACTGATTGACGATATGACTCATATATGGATGATGTAGACCGCAAACTCATAGGCTTGTTGCGCCACAACGCACGTGCCAGCGTGGCCCAGTTGGCCACCAAGTTGGGTGTGTCGCGCGGCACGGTTAGCAACCGCATGGTTCGCTTAGAAGACGATGGCGTGGTGGTGGGCTACAGCGTGCGCTTGCGCCCAGATGTTGAGCCCAACGACATACGCGCTTGGATGAGCATCGCCGTAGAAGGCAATGAGACCCGCAAAGTCATTGCCAGTTTGCTGGGCGAGCCCGGCGTGGCCAGCCTGCACGATACCAACGGGCGCTGGGACTTATTGGCCGAATTGCGCGCCAGCAGTTTGTCGGAGTTGTCCAGTATCTTGGAGCGCATTCGTTTGGACAAAGGTATCAGCAGCACCGAGACCAGCATCCATTTACAGACCTACCGCCTGTCCTAACACGCACATCTGATGTCACCCCTGTCTGCATCCAACAACTCACCAATCGGGGTGTTTGACTCTGGCATAGGTGGTTTGCCTATTTTGAAAGCCATCCATAGATTGCTGCCCAATGAGCGTTTGGTGTACTTGGCCGACACAGGCTATGCGCCCTATGGCGACAAAATGCCAGTTGAGGTGGTGCAGCGTGTGTTGGCAATTGGCGACTGGTTTGCAGCAATGGGGGTCAAAGCCATGGTGGTGGCTTGCAATACTGCCAGCGTGCTAGCCATTGACGTGTTGCGCGCGAGGTGTGGCGTGCCAATCATTGGTGTGGAGCCAGCCATTAAGCCGGCGGCTTTGGCCAGTCGCACAGGGGTGGTGGGTGTGTTGGCCACAGCGCGAACAGCCGCCAGCGCATCGGTGGCCAGGCTGGTGGATGCGCATGGCCAGCACAACAACGTGCGCATGGTGGTGCAAGCGTGTCCCGGTTTGGTAGACGCGATAGAAGGCAACGCACCACGTGCTGGCATCAAAACCATGCTGCAAGCTTGGCTGCAGCCCATGCTGGACAGTGGTGCCGACCACATTGTGCTCGGTTGCACCCACTACATTGTGGTGCGTGATGTCATCCAAGACATTGTTGGCCCACATGTCACCTTGGTAGAACCCAGTAACGCCGTGGCGCGCCAGCTGCAGCGCAAACTGCACGAGGGTGGCGTTTTACGCCATGCGACTGCTGCTCAGCACACCCAGTCAACGTACCCGCCACGTCGCTCACAAGTTGACACACACAACCCACAGATGTTTTCCAGCGCCGACCTACCAAGCGATGCCGCCGCGTTGATCAGCCACGTGTGGGGTGAGCCGGTTCAAGTGCGTTCGGCACTGCGCGTGGTCAGGTAAAATAAATTACTTCACCGGGGGTGTCTGAGGACCCAACAAAGATGTTGGCCACACAGACTGAGAGAGTCCCCATGAACCTGATCTGGGTGATGCCAGCGTAGGAAGTGTGATTGAAGCCACAGGTACAGCAACGCGTGCATAGTTTGAGCGGCGTGCCACAGGTTGTCAGCCACGCCACTGCGCGTGGCTTTTTTGTTTGTATTTACAGGGAAACTGCAATGGCTTTGAAATGTTCGCGTCTGCGTCAACGTGCAGGTGCTGTCAGCACGGCGCTGGCCATGGTATCCATGACTTTGGCTGGATGTATGCTGTCGCTTTCTTTTAGTGCACATGCGGGCGACAAGCCTGAGTTGCGCGTGGTGGCACACGACTCGTTCAGCCTCCCTAAAGAGTTGATCAGCGACTTTGAGGCCAACAGCGGCACAACGGTGCGCATTGTGAAAGCAGGCGACGCGGGCGCCATGCTGAACAAACTTATTCTCACCAAAGCCACGCCCATTGGCGATGTGGTTTTTGGCATAGACAACGCCATGCTGGTACGTGCCCGTGCTGCTGGCTTGTTGGCGCCTTTGCCACAAAGTTTGCGTGATCTGGCCATCAGCGATGCGGTGTTGGCGGCTGACCCGCAAGCCGCAGCAGCATCTGACTGGTTGCCGATTGACTACGGCTTTGTCACTATTAATTACGACCGCGCTTGGTTCGCCACCAACAAGGTGGCACTGCCCACCAGTCTTGACGATTTGGCCAAGCCCGAGTATGCCAAGTTATTGGTGGTTCAAAACCCCGCGACCAGCAGCCCGGGTTTTGCATTTGTAGCGGCAACTGTGCAGGCCAAAGACAAGGCCGTGTGGGACTGGTGGGCCAAGTTGCGTGCTGGTGGTGTGAAGGTTTCCAGCAGCTGGAGCGACGCCTATTACAAAGACTTCACCAAAAACGGCGGCACCCGACCCATGGTGGTGAGTTACCTCAGTAGCCCGGCCGCCGAGGTCTTTTACAGCGACAAGCCGCTGGCAGTCTCTCCCACTGGGAACCTCAATTTGATGGGTGGTGTCTATGTGCAAATTGAAGGTGCTGCGCTGCTGGCTGGTGGTCAACAGGCCGGCGCTGGCGAGGCTTTCTTGGCCTTTTTGCGCAGCGCCCCAGTGCAAGCTGAGTTGCAGACAAGCATGTGGATGTGGCCAGTACAACAAGGCGCGCCCAAGCATGCGGTGATGAGCCACAGCGGAGTTCAGCCGAGCGCGCAGGCCATTGACCAGCGTGTGCTGACTGAGCAGTCCCGCACCTGGATACGCCAGTTCACGCAAACGGTGTTGCGTTAACGCGCGCTTAGTTGTTGTGCAATTGAGCACGCTCACCAGCCAGGCCCCATGCAGTTGAGGTCATCGTTTTGGGTGGGGGTATGGCCTGGGGCGTTTATTGCTGTCATGGCCTTGCTGCCCATGCTCAAGCTGATGTGGTTTGGTGTGTACGGCTCGTATGCGTCGTTTGGCACAGAAGCCTTGAGTGATGGCGGTGCGCAGCTGGGCTTTTGGCAAGGGTGGTTGGGCTTGTGGGCCGATGACTACATGCGCTCGCGCATGGTTTGGTCCATCACCCAAGCAGCGGTGTCAACCGCGCTGGCCTGTTTGCTGGGCGTACCAGTGGCCTACGTGATCGCTAGGCATGACTTTGCGGGGCGAGACGCGCTGCTGCGTTTGATGATGCTGCCGTTTGTGGTGCCCACGTTGGTAGCCGCCATGGGCGTGCTGGCATGGTGGGGGCCCAACGGTGTAGTGGGCAACCACCTGTATGCACCTGGCAGCGACGGTGATTCACCGTGGTTGCTGATTGCAGGCAATTTGTTTTTCAATTTATGCGTGATAGTACGCGCCGCGGTGTATGGGTTTTCAGCGCAAAGTGCCACGCGACTGGCGGCTGCGCGCAGCTTAGGTGCCACGCCTTGGCGCGCGTTTTGGCGCATTGAACTGCCCAGCGCTGCGCCGCATATTTACAGCGCAGCGTGTTTGGTGTTGCTGTATTGCTTGGGGGGCTTTGGCTTGGCGCTGTTGTTGGGTGGCCAAACCTACGCCACCGCAGAGGTGGTCATCTACACCTTGGTTGCCCATGAGCTTGAATTGGTGTTGGCCAGCCAACTGGCCCTGTGGATGCTGGCGATGACGGGCGTCTTGGTGGCGATGTACGCCAAGCTACAGCTCAGCACGGCCCAGCCCAGACTGGCGCAACTGGTCGCGCTGCGTGTCACCCGCTGGTCTCATGTTGGCGACGCAGTGGCTGTGTTGTGGGTCTGGTTGGTGTGCGTGTTGGTGGGCTTTGCACCGCTGCTGGCCATTGCGCTGAAGGCGGCCACCGCATCGTCTGAAGCTTGGGGTGTATTGTGGCAAGCCGACACATGGCAGGCTGTGGCCAATACCCTGCGCTTTAGTGGCGCTGCATTGGTGGCGGCCACTGTATTGGGTGTGATGCATGCCGCGTGTGGGGCTAGGTTGTGGTGGTGGCGTATGTGGGGCATGTTGCCGCTGATGATTTCGCCCATCATGGTGGCGTTTGGTTTGCTGCTGCTGGTGCCGCAGTGGCTTGACCAGTGGGGTTTGCTGGTGGCGGCTTACACCTTGTTGGCCATTCCGTTGGTCAGTCAACCCGTTGCCACAGCGTTGGCTGCCCTACCACCATCTTGGTTGCAAGCGGCACGCAGTTTGGGTGCAACACCGGCGCGGGCCTGGTGGCGTGTGAGTTGGCCGCTGGTTGTGCCTGCGGTGCGCCGCGGTATGGCGTTTGCTATGGCCAGTATGTTGGGTGAATTTGCCGTCAGCCTATTTTTAAACCGACCTGAATGGACCACGCTCACCACCTATATTTACCAGCACTTGGGACGTCCTGGTAGCTTGCAGCTGGAGCGCGCTTGGGTATTGTCAGCCCTGTTGTTGGGGCTAACCGTGTTGGTTTTTGTATGCATAGAACCTTCGAAAAAAGCCAACAATGCAGTGGTAACAGGAGCTGGCAGTGCTTGAACTGGTCAACATAAACAAACGCTATACAGATACGGCGGGTAGCTCGTGGGACATTGCCTCCAACTTGAGTTGGCAGTGGCCAGCCTCGCACAACACGGTGGCCTTGCTGGGCCCGTCTGGCACAGGTAAAACCACGCTGCTGCGCATGGTCGCCGGGCTGGAGCCTGTGCAAGGTGGGCGGGTGTTGTGGGACCGTGTGGATGTAACAGACTGGCCGCCAGAGCAGCGGCGCTTTGCGTTGATGTTCCAAGACTTTGCGCTGTTTCCACATTTGAGTGTGCAAGACAACGTGGCCTTTGGCCTGCGTGAGCAGGGCATGGGTACAGCCGCATCGCGTGCGGCAGCCACCGAATTGCTGGCGTCTTTTGGTTTGGCTGACAAAGCACGACAAGCCACAACCGCGCTGTCTGGCGGTGAGCAACAGCGCGTGGCCTTGGCCAGAGCACTGATTATCCAGCCCAAGTTGCTGCTGTTAGACGAGCCTTTTTCAGCACTCGATGCTGACCTGCGTGTGCACATGCGTGAGGAGTTTCGCCAGCGTGTCGCCAGCGCGGGCACCAAGGTGTTGTTGGTGACGCACGATGAGTCAGAGGCCAAAGCCATGGCCAGTGCGGCTTGGCATTTGCAAAGCGGCGGCTTAGAGCGGCTGTGGTAGCTGGTGCAGGCCGTCTGTGCTGAGTCGCAGTTGGCGGTGAGCTTTTGCTGCAGCGGTTTGTGAGTGTGTGACCAGCACCAAGCTGGCACCAGTGCGTTGTGCGGTGCTGACCAACAAGTCCATGATGCGCTCGCCCATATCAGGGTCTAAATTACCAGTGGGCTCGTCGGCCAGCAGCAAGGCAGGTGCATGCACCACGGCGCGTGCAATGGCCACGCGCTGCAGCTGACCGCCAGACAATTGCTGTGGCAACCGAGCGCCTAAATCTGCCAAGCCAGTTGCATCTAATGCATCGGCAACCAAGGTGTTGCGCTTGGCTGTGCCAACGCCGTTGAGCATCAGCGGCAGGCCAACGTTTTGCGCCACAGTTAAATGTGGCAGCACGTGAAAGGCCTGAAACACAAAGCCCACATGCTTGGCTCGCCACGTGGCCCGCTGTGCCGTGTTGAGTGCGCCAAGCGCTTGGCCGTTGAGACTTATATCGCCGCTGTCCCAAGTATCGAGGGCGGCCATACAGTTCAGCAGTGTGGACTTGCCCACGCCAGATGCGCCCATGATGGCTACAAATTCGCCAGCGGCCACGTGCAAGTTAATGCGGTCTAGCACCGTGTGGCGTTGTATGGCTCCCTGGTCAAGGCTTGCAGCGATGTCGTAGTGCTTGCACAACCCGCTGATTTGTAGACCTATCAATTGGCTCATGCGGCATCTCCCCAATGTGTGGCCACGGCTTGCAACAACGCTTGGCCAACGTTGGGACTGTCGGCGGCCAAGACGTGGCGCTGTGTCATGCCGCGCAGCCAGGTGAGTTGGCGTTTACCCAACTGGCGCGTGGCGGCAGATGCGCGTTCTATCCACATGGCTTTGGCAGGCCCGCCTAAATGGCCCAACTGGTCTAACAACGTCCACGCCTGGCGGTAGCCCACACAGCGCATGCTGGGCAAGTCTGGCGTTAAGTCGCCGCGCTCGTACAGGGCCATCATTTCTGTCTCGAAACCTTGTTCCAACATGGCGTCAAAACGCTGGCCTATACGCTGGTGCAGCCACGCCCTGTCGTCGGGCTCAAGCGACAGCAATGGGATGTTCAAACCGCTGCCAGCCTGCGGGTTGGTATGCCACTGTGAAATCGGTTTGCCACTGATCTCAAACACCTCAAGAGCGCGTTGCACGCGCTGGCTGTCATTGGGTGCCAAGCGCTGCGCCGTTAGGGGGTCAATGAGGCTTAAGCGCTGGTGCATGGCGGGCCAGCCCAACGCGTTGGCCTGTGTGTCCAAAGCCAGGCGAATGTCGGTGTTGGCGGGCGGCATGTCGTCAATGCCGTTTAACAAGGCTTTGACATACAACATGGTGCCACCGACCAGCAAGGCTTTGCGTCCACGCTGTTCAATATCGGCTATCAGCACCTGGGCGTCCTTAACGAAGGCCGCGGTGCTGTAGCTGCTGGTGGGGTCAACAATGTCTATGAGGTGATGGGGCACCAGGGCTTGTTCTTGGTGCGTTGGTTTGGCTGTGCCTATGTCCATGCCCCGGTAGACCAACGCAGAGTCCACACTGATGATTTCAATGGGCCAGCGCTGGGCGATCGCCAACGCAGCGGCAGTCTTCCCGCTGGCGGTAGGGCCTGCCAATACCAGTGCAGACGACGGCGCAGGTGCAGGCGTCATGCGGGCTTTTGCGTATGTGGCTTGTTGGTGCCCACTTCGCCGTAACGCCCAACTAGGAACTGTGCAGCAAGCGCCACGCACACGCTCCAAAACCCAATGCCTGTGGTCAGCGGGTAGACGCTGTCGATGCTGCTCAGGCCAATCCAAGTGCCCACAGCAAAGGCCACTGCCATGATGATGAAGCCGTTGAGAGCCGAGGCCGCGCCTGCCATGGTGGGAAAGGGCGCCACCGCACCCGATTGACCACACGGGTTGTGCACCCCATGGCCCACCATAAAGGGAATGAACGGCAAGATAGTGGTCCACACTGTGGGTTGCGTCAACAGCGGCAGGGCGATCAAGGCCAAGCCGCTGGCAAGCGACATGGCCGCGCCCACACGCACGGTGTTCACCACGCCCAAGCGGTTAATCAAACGGCGACATAAAAAAGTGCCGCACAAGTAGCTGCTGGTCATCATGAGCATGAGGCCGCCATAGCCAATTTTGCTCACACCAAACACACCAATAAACACAAACGATGAGGTGGCTAGAAAGGTAAACAAGCCGCCGTAAGACGCTGCTGCAATAGACGTGTATGCCCAAAATGTGGGGTGGCTGGCGACGGCCCGCCAGTTGCTGAACAAGATGCGCGCTTGTAGGGCATTGGGGTTGCGGTGGGTGTTGCTCTCTTGAAAGCGAGTGGCCACCACGAACAAGGCCAGAGCGCCAAACAGGCCAACGCCAGTTAGCACCGCGCGCCAGCCTGAAAACTGCGTGATCAGTCCGCCAATGGGCGCACTTAAACACGCGATGATGCCCAGACCACTCAAGCCCTTGCTCATCATGCGCGCACCCTCTACGGGTTCGTACAGATCGCGCACAATGGCGCGCGCGCCCATGACTGAAGCCCCCATGGCTGCGCCTTGCACCATGCGGCACACAATCAGCGCTTCAATGTGTGGTGCCAATACGCTGGCAAATGCCGCCACTGTGTAGGCGCTCAAACCAATCAACAACACGGGGCGTCTGCCAAAGCGGTCTGATATAGGCCCCCACACCAATTGCGAGATACCAAACGACAGCGACAAGGCTGTCAGTGTGAGCTGCACTTGCATCATGCTGGCGCTGAGTTCGCCGCGCAGCATGGGCAAAGCAGGCAAGTACAAGTCTGTGGTGATCGGTTGTATACCCATCAGCAACGCCACCAAGACTACTACCAGGTGGGGTGACATAGGCAGTTTGGGTGCTGTGGTGTCTGTAGGCAAGCTGGGCGATGCGGGCTGTACGTGCATAAGGTGGGTTCAACGTCCGCGCAAAAACAAGCGGTCTAAGTCTTTCATGGTGAGTTGCTGCCACGTGGGGCGACCATGGTTGCACTGGTCAGAGCGTGCGGTCACTTCCATTTGGCGCAGCAGCGCATTCATCTCGGCAATGGTCAGGCTGCGGTTGGCGCGAACGGCACCGTGGCAGGCCATGGTGCCCAAGAGCTCATTGTGCGCGCGAGCAATAACGGTGCTGGCGTCGTGCTGCTGAAGTTCTGCCAACACGCTTCTGGCCAACGTTGTCGCGTCGCCTTGAGCCAGTGCGGTGGGCACGGCACGTACGGCCAAGGTTTTAGGTGTAAGAGGCTCAACCACCAAGCCCAAGGTGTTGAGCGTTTGCGCGTGGCTGTGGGCCGTGGCTATTTCCAGCGGCGTGGCGGCAAAGCTGGTCGGTATGAGCAGTGGTTGGCTGCTCACTTGCTGGTCTAAGCCATCGCCAAGCTGCGCTTTAAGCCGCTCGTACACAATGCGCTCGTGTGCGGCGTGCATGTCCACTACTACCAAGCCGTTGGCGTTTTGCGCCAATATATACACGCCGTGGATTTGGGCCACAGCGCTGCCCAAAGGCCACTCGCCACTTGGCAGCGCAAAGGGGTCAGGGGTTGATGTGGTGGCGCTGGGTACTGTGTTGTCGCTGGCAGTCGCGCCAGTGCTGTCAGCGGCACGCGCGGTTGTGTTGCTATGTGGCTGCCACAGTGCAGCCAGCTCTTGCGCGGCGTGTCGGCTGTGAGCTGGGGTGGCCGCGTCCCAGTGGCTGACAGCGCCTGGCGTGCGCCAAGGCAATGGGTTTTGACCGCTGGTGGCCAGCGGTGGTGAGCCACCCAACGTGGGTGGCGCTTGCCACGCGGGCGTTGGCAGCGCATTGGCTATGCCTGCGCGTGGCACGGCCAAGGCTTGGCCAATGGCACGCGACACGAGTTGGTGAATGGCTCGGCTGTCGCGAAAGCGCACCTCGATTTTGGTAGGGTGAACGTTGACGTCAACCCGCGTTGGCGGCATGTCAATAAACAGCACATAAACGGGTTGCTTGTGGCCATGTAGCACGTCGGCATACGCACTGCGTGCGGCGTGTGCAATGACTTTGTCGCGGACAAAGCGGCCGTTCACGTAGGCGAATTGTTGGTCTGCCCGCGCCCGCGCCGCGTCAGGCAAGCCGGCTCTGCCGCGCAGGCGCAACTCGCCTTCATCGGTGTTGAAGCGCAGATCTAGCGTCAAACTGTCGTCAATGAAGCCATGGCCCAGCACATCACCAATGCGCTGGTCTAGGCTGGCGTGGTCATCAGGCGCCAAGCCGTCTGTGTGCATGGCACGCCAGAGCTCCAGCTGTTTGCCGTCTGCCCATATGGCAAAGCTCACGTCGGGTCTGGCCAAGGCGTGGCGCCTGACCGCCTCAATACAGTGGGCTTGTTCGGTGTTGTCTGTTTTTAAAAATTTACGCCTTGCGGGCGTTGCGTAAAACAACTCTCGCACTTCTATGGTGGTGCCTGCAGTTCGGGCCGCGGCACTGAGCTCGCCACTGTGGCCATCTAGCAGCCAAGCATGTGCGTCTTGTGCAACACGGGTCAGCACGCTGACTTGTGCAATGGAATTGACTGCGGCCAAGGCCTCGCCCCTAAACCCCATGGTCTGTACAGACTCAAGGTCGTTTAGGTTGGCAATTTTGCTGGTGGCGTGTCGTTGCAGGGCCAAGGGCAACTGTGCCTTTGTGATGCCACAGCCGTCGTCCTCGACAGTAATCAAGCGCACCCCGCCAGCTTGCAAACGCACCGTGATGCTGGTGGCGCCTGCGTCTATGGCGTTGTCTACCAACTCACGCACCACAGAGGCGGGGCGCTCCACCACCTCACCCGCGGCAATTTGACTGATGAGCTCGTCTGGCAAGGCCAGTATGGGTCGTGGGCTTGAAGGCAAGCTTGGGGCAGCGGGCAAGGCTGAAGATGATGGGGTGGGCGTTATTGAAGACACCCACGCATTCTAAAGACTGTGCGACCCGTTGATGTGCGCAAGGGCTACACACGGCTGGCTCATAATGTGCACCCATGGACTTGTTACTCACCCTCGTAGACTTTATTCTGAACATTGATGTTCACCTGGCGACATTTGTTGAGGCCTACGGGGGGTGGGTCTATGGCCTGCTGTTTCTCATTATTTTTGTAGAAACAGGCTTGGTCGTGATGCCATTTTTGCCCGGGGACTCCTTGCTGTTTGTCGTGGGGGCCATGGCGGCTAGGGGCAGCTTGGACCTGTACGTCGTGATGGGTTTGCTGCTGGCTGCGGCCATCGCTGGCGACCAGTTGAACTACACCATTGGCAGGCACATTGGCCCCAAGGTATTTCAGTGGGAAAAGTCCCGTTGGTTTAACCGCAACGCGTTTGACAAAGCCCACACTTTCTATGAACGCTTCGGCGGCATCACCATTGTGCTGGCCCGTTTCATGCCGTTTGCCAGAACATTTGCCCCCTTTGTGGCGGGTGTAGCCCACATGGACAGGCGTGTATTCACGCTGTTCAATGTACTGGGCGCGGTGCTGTGGGTGGTGGGCGTGACACTGGCTGGTTATTGGTTTGGCAACTTGCCATGGGTCAAAGCCAACCTAGAGTTCATCATCTGGGGGCTGATACTGATACCCGGCCTGATCGCAATAGCTGGCGCATTGAAAGCCCGCCACTAGGCCGCAAGCACACCACTGCTGTAACGCCATGGCATGGCGGCCAAACCGTAGACGGCGAGACATTAGGCGGGGCAACGTTAGGTCTCAGACAAGTGCTGGTCTACAGCGGTATACATTCACAGTAGGCTTTGCGGGGCCATTGATGTAAAGTTTCACCAAGCTTTGCGTCAAAGGCTGTAGATGGAGGAGGTATGACACCAGTTGCTAAAGTTGTGTTTGTTGTGGGTCTCGTCGCGCTGGTCGGCTGTTCACCATACCCTGGCTTGGGTAGCGACAAACACATAACAGTTTCCATTAAAAACTCAGACATGTATGAGCATGACCTCGGTATGTCTGGCGATGAAGAGGGCGCATCTATTAAGCGCCAGGCCAGTCACTTTACAGTCAGCGAAATCGTCAGAGACA
>Ga0209702_10005048_pt1 | contig 18429 bp, 11 predicted proteins | sample FRY01_FD_187210 | JGI IMG/M metagenome (GOLD analysis project Ga0209702, IMG submission 187210) | Freshwater microbial communities from Lake Fryxell liftoff mats and glacier meltwater in Antarctica - FRY-01 (SPAdes) (version 2) | ecosystem: Environmental > Aquatic > Freshwater > Ice > Glacier...
GAAGGGGGAGTAGCCGCATTAATAACGGGTTCGTTCAAAACTTTTTGTAATTCGCTAAATCCATCAAATAACCCAGGAATAAAGCGAGCTTGGATCCAAGTTTTGCCATCAATTGAAACATTATCATTAGGGTCGATCTGTTTGGCATCCCGCATTGATGCAAGTGAACTAAGGCTAAAAGGGCCAAGTTTAGAAATTCCATCTTTTACATAATAGCGAATCATATCATTCACACTTATTGCTTGGGTTTAGCAGTTAATGACATAAGGAATTCTTCATAGGCATTAAAATACTGCAGCATTTCTTCTCTTTTTTTATCTATTTTACTTTGATCATTTTTAGGTATCATTTTATAATTATCAGTGCTAATTCTTGATTTAAGAACGCCTTTATGGTTTGGAAAATAATTAAATGCAAAGAACAGGTTCACATTCTTAGGCGAAATTTCTAAAAGCAGATTTTTTAACCCATCCATATTTACTCCACCTTCAAATTCAGCTTTCTTATCACTAAACGCAGATATTTTGGAAGGTGCTTTTTCTTTTCCTTTTAATCCACTCTCTTTTTCTTTAATATCCATTTGACCAAGTGCTTTTTTTCGACCAACTTTAAACTGATCTTCTATTTCTTTTAACCATTTTTTTCCAAATTCTTTAGGGAAGTCTTTCTCTTTCTTATTTTCATCTGCAATAAACTTAATCAATTCATCATTTAAAACCACCGGTTTCCCCTTGATTTTTTCTCGACTAAAACCTTTATCAATTTTAGTTTTTAGAATTTCATCTTGCTTCTTTTTTTTATCTCCATCTTGATAACCAATTAGTTCTTTAAATTCTTCTAATTTAAAGATCGATTTATCTGTCAAAGGTCTATCTTTAATTGAAGCAATGTTAATTTTAATTTCATCTTTTTTTGGACCGATTTCTTTCAACTTCTTATCTAATTCATCAGTATTTATTAAATCTAAATCTTCGCCTGTTTTTGTTTTTCCCTTTGCCAAGGTTTCAGATTCCGACAAAAGAGCAGCGTTTATTTTTTCAGCATCATTCTTAGAAAACTCTTCAGCCATATCACTTAGAATTATTTTCCCGTGATTATCAATTAGTAAAAAAACAACGGTAGTTAAGGCAATGGAAAGAAAAAGAATGATCAAGCTAGATATTAAAAACCAACCTTGCCGTTTATTTGGCTTATTATGAGTTACCATTATTTTTTCTCCGCCTTAAAAGCATTGATTTTTTCTTCAGTGAAGTCTCTTAAATGTTTGAAGATTAGAGGCAGATCTTTTGTGGGATCTGGGTCTTTTTTATATTCTTTTGCTTTAAGATATTCTTGAAACTTTTTTGAAAATCTACTCCAGTCATCATCACTAACTGGGGACTTAACCGTGGGCAAGTTTACATTATTTTTATTTAGGTCAAAATTAAAAAGCGCATTCAAAGCACCCTTATTTGACTTGATAAAATCACTTAGATTAGATTCATCTAAGTAAAATCTTTTTTCATTAGCAATTGATTCTGCAAGCGAAAATAAACCGCCTTCGAACTGATTGTATAGTTCCAAATTATCAGGATATTCTAGCACTAACAGATCAAAAATTATCATAAGTTCTAAGGGACGCTGAATTGTATTGTTATTAGGCTTATCACCTTCAATTATTTTGTGATCGCTTTGCAAAATCTTTAAAAATTCTAGATGTTTAAGATCAAGTTTTCCCTTAGCAGTATCAAGCCAATCCTTCACTTGCAAATATTTTTTTACTTTATCCATTCCCATTTCTTTTTCAAAACCTTCTACCTTTTTATTTTCATTAGTAACAAGGTAATCAACCAACACCCTCCCATTAGCAAGAATCTTATTTTTATTTTCTTTTACAAAAGCGTTTAAGTCTTTAATTTCACCTTGTGGATTAATGATATTGTTTGCCTTTAATTCTTCTTTTCGATAATCTTCGATAATATTTTTAGGAACTTTTACCAAAAGTGTTTTTTTATCTTTTGCAGCAAATTCTGTTTTAAGTTCTTCTAAATTTTTAAGTTCTTTAGGCTGATTTTCTTTTAACCAATTTTCTAAGGCTTTAAGTTCCTTCTCCTTCGTTTCTTTTTCCATCTGTTTTAACTGTAAATCAGATTCAGCTTTATCGTTAGCTTTTTTTGCAGTTGCGTTTTCTATTTTTTGCTTTTTATTTGAATCTTCAACTTCAGCAATTTTAGCTTCGTGTTCTTTCTTTTTTATGGATACCATTTTATTTTGCATTTGAGTGCTAATGAGCCAAACGAAAAGAGAAGGCAGAACAAGCAAAAACAATAAGCCGAAGATTCCACCCACAAACCTTATTGTTTTCCAAGTATTATCAGGCCCAGATGGCTTTAAATTGTCGAAACCATTAAAGTTGGGGCCTGAATCGATAAACAATTCCGACTTACTAAAGAGTGGATCTTTAGTTGGTATTAACCCTGGTAAGTCAGATTTAATTGGATCAAAACCTGGTAGTAGAGAATGCGCTGATGTTGGGTTAAATCCTGTAGTTGATACGATGTCTTTGGGCGTTTCGCCACGAGCTAAGTTTACCAATGCGCCAACAGGTGCTTTACCTAAGCTTTTTGAAAGAAGATTTAGTACCCCATCATGAAAGGTTTTATCATAAAAAGGCGCAGCAACGGCGTCCGCATCCAAAGGAATAAAGCGCCAAAGGCAATTTGGCCCTCTTCCACCAAGCGTGTAATAGGTACTAAAAGTGATGTTCCATCTTTGGTGTTCGGGTAATAGGGCAGTCGCTTCTTGGATTAATAATTTTGGGTTAACGGTATTTGGATAAAGAATAACGGTAACTTTTCCAGCTTGACCTCTTTCAGCAAGCCAACCGGCCCAACCAGCATCGCCACATTGGCTTTGCCAATTACTACAAAGCTTAGGCTGGATATTTCCTTGGGCAATATTATTGGGTGAAATTCTTGCTAAGGTTGGGTTCCAATTTAAAATAAAGTTGCATTGATTCATAAGCCAGCCTGGGCCTGCCTGGCATTTTTCTTGATCGTCAATAATAATGTGATGGGCGATGAAATTAGTACGATTTGCATAAAGGGGCGCTGGGCCAATACGAGAAATAACGGAAACATCTTTAGCACCTGAATTAATACGGTAGTGAGAAAATCCGATTGGATTACTTTTCTCGTTAGGGCTATTTGCTTTATAAAGTTCTTGATAATTATTAGTAGGAAGCAAGTTTTGCAAAAGAATATTATTAGATAAAGCATTAGAAGATGCCCCAGCATAGCAAAGGCAACCCCGAAGGCCGTCAACGCCTAGATCAGCGGCAGTGTATAAAAGTTCCCTGGGCATAAGTTAATCTGGTTTACTTTCTATTTGGATTAATAACATCATTTTTTATATCCTTAAAGTTTAAGTTGCAGAGGAATCAGCTTTTTTGTTGTTTTTGCAAGGGCGTAAAGCATAGGGACAGAAGCCCAAATTGGCTTTAGCTCGCTCGGTTTAATTAGTGGTTTATTTTCGGGTCCTTGTTCTGGTTTTTTTCCAAAGGAACTTACTGGAATAAACATAGCATCTTGGGCAAAATTTTCGCTTGCTTGCACAATTCCAGGTGCATAAGTTTCTAAAAACTTCTTCATTACCCGCGATACTTTTTGTATTACAGGAATTGAAAACAAGTTCGCATTTCCTGCTAATTTTACAATCGGTTCGGACATATCTACCTGTGGAACCAGATGACACCAAGAATCCCACTTGGTTAAAATTATGATCAAGGGCTTGGTATATTTATTGTTTGCACTTAGCCCCTTATGGCGCCAAATCCTGCTCAGCGCTTCCGATAAAATCGTTTCTTGGCGGTCGTCAATATTTTTGTAGGTTGCCATCGATTTGGCTTGTAATCTCTCCGATTCCTGCCTGATGCGAATACTCTGAGTTGGGTCAAACAAGTAAAGCAAAGCATCCGCCTCACGAAGATGAATTGTCACTTGATTTTCTGAAGTATCTTTCCCTGATTTAAACGATTCGCCTGAATTATCATAAAGGGAAATAAGTTTATGCTCGCTCTTGGATGAATTAGCTAGTGGGTGCCCATTACCCGGTTCCACCTGAAAGATAAAAGGCTTGGCAAGGTTAACTGCCTGCCCACTGATCAGAACTTCATTAAAAAGGCTGTTATCTAATTCCTGAGTACGCCTGATTAAATCATCGGGGGTGCGCAGTTTATCAGGTTCTGGGTTATGGAAAATGTTATTTTCATATTGGATAAGGGCATTGTTAAAGGATGGGTCGGGGTCAAAAAACTTGAGGTTGAATTTTTCTTGCATCACCCTTCTTAGTTCGTGCGTCATACAAGCTAGAAGGAAAGATTTGCCACTTCCTGGTGTACCAATAATAGAGAAAAACTTGGTTGGGCTTTCAAGGATCTCCCGGGGTATTTCAAGATGGCAATTTGGACAAGCTAGCTTTTTACAAACAAAATTCTTAGGGTCTATCGCAAAACCTTCTGGGCTAAATCTTGAAGGAAGAAAACGCATCATTGCATCTTCCCTTTTTAATTTCCTATCACCTGCGAGGTCCTGATGACTGGCTATCCAAAGGACATCTTCGGGGGCGAATTTCTCCATACAATTTGGGCAAGTTGCAGATTGCTTTAGTGGCGTTAGAACCGAAGACATAATTTACCCGAATGCTTTCTGGGGACAAAACACTCTTTTTGAATTTTATCAACACTCAATATACCATTTTACCAAATAAAATATGCTTAAAAATTGTTATAATTAAGCTTTGTTTTTTAAACCTGAATATTCGCCACCTATACTATGAAGTAGCTTGTAGAATAAGTTTTAGTTAACCGAGCTTTTTCTTTTTATGGTGGCAGATGCTTCTTGAAACTAGAGACCTATCCAAGTGTTATGGTGATTTTTTTGCACTTAATAACTTGAATATGGTTATTGCACCAAGTGAGGTTTATGGTTTATTGGGGCCTAATGGTGCGGGCAAATCTACAGCCCTTAGGCTTATAATGGGCTTTCTTCAACCTTCTTCGGGCTCTGCATCCATCTTGGGGCATAATTGCTGGACTGATGGGGTTAACGCTAGAAAGAAGATTGCCTACCTGCCGGGCGAACTTCGCCTCTATGAAAATATGTCGGGTAGACAATTAATCTCTTTTCTTAGTGGTTTACGAAACAGGCCCATTCGTCCAGACCTCTCTAAAATGGCTAAAATCTTTGATATCAATATCGATATTCCTATGGCAACTATGTCTAGTGGGATGAAAAGAAAAGTCGCTCTACTTCTTGTTCTAGACCCCTATGCAGATCTTATCATTATGGATGAACCCACCAACACCCTCGACCCGAATATGCGCGAAGCTTTACTCGATGAAGTTAAAGCCGCGAAGCAGCGCGGGCAATCTGTGTTCTTTTCTTCTCATGTGCTTAGCGAAGTTGAAACTGTTTGCGACAGGGTTGGCGTTTTGCGCAAAGGGCAACTGGTGCACCAGCAATCAATGGCGGAACTTAAAACTGGCAGGCGCATTCGGCTTCGACTTTTTAAAGATTTACCACTTCCCGAACTTCAAGGCCTTCACTTAATTAGCCGCGACCAACTTCTACTTCACCTCGAACACTCGGGGCCCATCGAACCTTTAATGCAATGGATTGGAAAACTCGAACCCATTGAACTTAGCGTTGAACCAAAAGGCCTCGATGGTATCTATCGAAAAATTCACGGAGAAGGCTCTTGATTTACACTCTTGTTTCCAAACTTTTACGCGATCTTAGGCTGACCTTGTTTGTCACTGCTTCCTTACTTTGCCTTTTCCAAGTCTTCTGGGCAAAAATTATGGAGCGCATCATCGCACAGCTTGCTCCTTTCTTTTATGGCATCGCGGGCTACTCTGGCGTTGAAGTTAAAGAAGTTGAAAAAGTTGTCTTTGATGGACCAGGAAAACTTATTCGTACCATCATCGGCGGGGAATCTATCGACCTCAATAACGCTATGGATATGTTCTCCATCGCCTATGTGCACCCTCTTGTTCAAACCATCATTTGCATCTGGGCGGTTGGCAGAGCTGCGGGCGCTCTTGCGGGCGAAATCGACCGGGGCACTATGGAGCTTCTTCTTTCTCAACCAGTTGGCAGGGGCACACTTATTCTTTCTCACCTTATTCTTGACCTTATTACCATTCCTATTCTTTGCCTTAGTATGTTACTTGGATCTTACATCGGATACTGGCTTGTCAACCCGCTTACCCTCAAGGAATACGACAACCTTCCAAAGATGCAAAAGATGAATGTTGAAATTGGAATTGCGGGGCTAAGCGTAAAGATCAAGGATCCCTCAATTGCGTTGCCCCCTGCAAAGTTAAAACCAGGTGAAGGAAGACTTGCAATCCACCCTGGCGACTTTGCCCGTGGACTTCTTGCTACTGGTGGCCTTATTTTCGCTATTACAGGCGTAACAATGGCCATTTCTTCTACAGGTAGGTTTCGCTTTCGCGTTCTGGGTTATGCAGTTTTCCTTATTCTTATTATGTTCCTTGTCAATGTGATTAGTCAGGTTTGGGAACCACTTATGCCGCTTCGGCCACTCACCATCTTTTATTACTACCAACCACAGCAAATGATTCTTGGCAGAGGTTGGAGCGTTAATTTTTCCGAATGGAACAATGGACAGACTCTTTTCCAACTTCCCTGCCTTTTGGTTCTCTACGGCATAGGGACTATCGGGTATCTAATTTCTTGGCTTATCTTTGATCGTAGAGATATCCCTGCTCCTATTTAAGAATCGACTAGAAACAGTTGAAGTAAGTATTCTACTTCAATAATTCTTTTGTTTTCTATTGAACTCGATGTAATATTGAATCACGATTCAACTTACTTCCTAACGGGATGAATTCTATGCGTATTACTCTTCGCACCTACCTACTTACATTTTTTTCTCTTACCATAATTGCCCTTGCAGCAATCGTACCTCAAACTGGAATATTAACTGCACAAGGGGCAGTAGCTAAGCCTTCCAATTCTTGGATTTTTGATGCGAAGGGTGTTTCTAGCCAGCGTTTATCTGATAAATCTGGCAGGTTTTCTGGTAAAATGTCAGGCGCTCCCCTTCTCAAACAACTTGATACCTTCTCTTATTACGAATTTCACGGTACCGATTCCTTCATCATTAATGAACACGCTACGGGCGCTGAAACCGGTATGCCTCGTGATAAATTTACTCTCACTTCCTGGGTTCGCATCGATGAAGGTAATACCAACGGTGGCATTATTGGTTGTATCCAAGATAACGGGAATTTCGAAAAAGGTTGGCTCCTTGGGTTCGATAACGATCAGTTCTGCTTTTCTCTTAGCTCTAACGGTGCGGACGATGGCGATGGCAAAATCACCACCCTTCGTTCCAACTCTAACTACCAAAAAGGCAAATGGTACCACCTCGCTGCTTCTTACGATGGCAAATCTATGCGCATCTTCATCAACGGCAAACCCGATGGCCTTTCCAACGAACAATCGGGATACATTAACTATGCTAACTCCGCACCTTTTATCATCGCTCGTTATCGTGATGATGATGAAGACTACGGTATGCGAGGCGCCATCAAGGAAATCAACCTTTATCAAACTGCTCTTGCACCTGATCTTATTAACGGGATATTTGATAAAGATGCAGCTATTGCAAACCTTGCACCTGCTCCCCTTCCATCGGGTTTTGTAATCGCACCCTATTTACAATTCCCCACAAAAACTTCTATCACCATCATGTGGGAAACTTCTTCACCTACTACTTCTCTGGTAAAATTTGGCACCAAGCTTCCTCTTGAACAACAAGCCACATCTGATAAAACCAATTTAATTCACGAAGTCACACTAGAAAACCTTGAACCTCGCACCAAGTATTTTTATCAAGTAGAAAGTAAAGCTGATTCGGGTGGGATACTTCAATCGGGCTTGCTAACTTTTCAAACTGCAGTTTCTGAAACTGATCCTTTTTCTTTTTGCGTGATAGGCGATACCCAAAAAAACCCACGCATTACTGGCAAAGTTATGCGCCTTATCTGGGAGCGAAGGCCACACTTCCTTATGCATTTAGGCGATGTGGTCGATAACGGCCCCGATAAAAAAGAATGGGTCGATGAACTCTTCAAGCCTTCCATCGATCTACTTTGCAGAGTTCCAGTTCTACCTACGATTGGAAACCATGAAAAAAATCACGAGCACTATTACAAATATTTCTCTCTACCTAAACCTGAATACTATTACCGCTTTTCCTACGGAAACGCTGATTTCTTCGTTCTCGATAGCAATAAATCTCTTTTGCCTCAGTCGGAACAATACCTTTGGCTAGATCGGGAATTAGGTGCTTCTAAAGCAGCTTGGAAATTTGTCTACCATCATCACCCTGCGTTTTCCTCGGACGACAACGATTATGGTGATACTTGGGTTGGTGCGTCGAATCTAGGAGATAAAAATGTTCGCTCCATTGTACCCCTTTATGAAAAGCATAATGTAGATATCGTATTTAATGGCCATATCCACGCTTATGAAAGGACACTTCCTATTAGGTCGGGGAAGGTAGATCGCAATAAAGGAGTTATTTATGTGACCAGCGGTGGTGGAGGTGGTTCACTCGAAAACTTCGCACCCACGCCCTCGTGGTTTAAAGCGGAAATTCGCTCGGATTATCATTTCTGCCAAGTTGCGATTCTAGGCAATAAACTTAATCTAAAAGCATTTGACCATGAAGGCCGACTGTTTGATCAATTGGATAAGGATAAGTAAACCATAGCCTATAAAGTTTAAGAAACTTCAAGGACAGGTTTTTTAAGCACATCCATTTTTGGCTTAATTCCAAGGCCCGGGGCTGTGCTTGCTGCCATTCTTCCATTCACCCTAATAGGCGCCCCATCTGCTATGGAAACCGAAACATAGCTATTAAAGTCGGTCGATGAAAATTGAAATTCGGGTGGAGTGCTATGGGCAAGGTGAGCAATTGCAGCGGTGATAATATCGCCACCCCAACTATCTTCCAAGGTCATAGCTAAACCAAGGGAGACACAAAGATCTCGAGCTTGCTTCAATTTCGTTATGCCACCAAACTTGCTAATTTTCAAATTGACCATATCCATCGCTTGATCTGAATGGCCCCGAATAAGCACATCCACAGAGTCGATAACTTCATCAAGGACAAAAGGATTATTGGTATGCTTGCGAATAGAAAGGCATTCTTCATAGGTTAGGCAAGGTTGTTCAATGTAGACATCAAGGTCACGAACAGCCTTAACAACACGCATAGCATCATGCATAAGCCAGCCAGTGTTGGCATCAGCAACAAGCCTATCGCTGGGTTGTAATTTATCAGCCACAGCAAAGATGCGAGCAATATCGATTGCGGGGTCACCGCCTACCTTAAGCTGAAATCGTTTGTATCCTTCTGCTCGATAGCCAGCAACTTTATTAGCCATAGCATCAGGGGATTCTTGAGAAATAGCCCGATAAAGATTTACACTTTCGCCATACCTACCACCAAGTAAAATACAAACAGGCTGGTTAGTAACCTTGCCTAAAATATCCCAGCAAGCCATATCGATACCGGATTTTACATAGGCGTGCCCTTTTAGCGCAGCATCCATAAGATGATTAAGCTTAAGAAGCTGGATTGGATCCTCGCCTATAAGATGTCTGCCAAGTTCTACAATACCAGCACGAACGCCGTTGGCATAAGCAGGGAGGTAAAAGGGCCCAAGCGGACAAACCTCGCCATAGCCGATTGTGCCTTCATCGGTAATGATTTCAACCACGGTAGAATCAAATACATCAACTGATTTACCACCAGACCATTTATAACTTCCCTCATTAAGAGGAAGGTCAACCTGATAAGCTCGAATACTTTTAATTTTCATAACGCTCGCTTTAATTTTAAGTTCAATTAAAAACAAACTAGAGGCAGAATCATAAGATACCTAGTTACAGCATTCCACTCTTAATTATTATCAAGTAGAAATTTAGTAAGGAGGTCATAAAGATGCCTAGTGGTATTTTTACCTTCATTAATACTATGACTTCGATTGGGATACCCAAGCATAGTAAATTGCTTATTATGACTGATTAATTCGTCGATAAGATTTTCCATGCCAAGATAATGGCAGTTGTCATCTCCTGTGCCGTGAACCAAAAGCAATTTGCCTTTAAGTTGATTTGCGAAAGTGATGGGTGAACCCTTTTTATACCCCTCAGCATTATCAGATGGTAAACCCATATAGCGTTCTTGATAAATGGTATCGTAATGTCGTTGGTTAGGCACCGGAGCAATGGAAATCCCAGTTTTATAAATTTCAGGATAACGAAACATAGCATTAAGTGTCATAGAACCCCCGCCACTCCAACCCCAAATAGCGACTCTAGAAGCATCGAGGTAAGGGTAAGTTTTTAAGAGTTCCTTAACAGATTTCGCTTGGTCGGAAGAAGCAAGAATGCCGATTTGTCGGTAGATAATTTTGCGCCAATCTCTACCCTTAGGGGCGGGAGTACCTCGGTTATCAATGCTCATAACGACAAATCCCTTTTGAGCAAGCAAAGAATGCCAGAGGAATCTTTTGCCATCCCAGCGATCGAGAACTGTTTGGCCTGCAGGTTCCCCATAGACATAGAACAAGAGGGGATATTTTTTTGAGGGATCGAAATCGGGTGGTTTAATAGACCAAGCATCAAGTTCTATTAATTGTTCCCCTGCTTTTGTTTCATCATTAATTTTAACTTTAACAAACTCAGTGGTTGGCTTTTTGATCGTTTCTAATTTCTTCCTAAAAGCAGAATTATCGGTGTATGTCTTTAGAACCTTATGATCAGGCAAGGTTATCAAATCTGCAATTGGCGGCGTATTGAAGTTAGAAAATCGGTGCACCGCATAAGAAGCATCAGACGAGATAATATAACTATGCGTTCCCTTCAAAGTTTTCGTACTAATCAATTCTGGATCACCACCGTTTAAAGAAACGCGATAGAGATAACGCTGGGTAGCATTATCTGGGGAAGCCAAGAAATAAATCCAACCGGCTTTCTCATCTACAGCTTCGATATGAATGACATCAAAATTACCTTTAGTAAGCTGCGTAACTTTATCGCCGGTGCGAGAAACTAAATAAATATGACTCCAGCCATCTCGCTCGCTCAACCAAATAAAGCTTTGATTTTTATTAATCCAAGGCATCTCGTTATTGTGTTCAACCCAAGCCTTATCTGATTCGATTAAAATCGGCTTACAATTTTTAGTCTTAGGGTCTGCTACCATCACGATGTTTTTGTTTTGCAAGCGGTTAAATTGCTGAATGACAATCTCTTTGTCAACCCAATCCATCTTGGCAAGGTAGTGGTCTCTGGTATCCCCGGGGATTTCAAGGAAAGAAGAATCGCCACCCTGTGCGCTAACCACCCCTATGCGAGCAGCGGGGTTTTTCTCGCCTGTTTTAGGATAACCAAAACTAATTAGCTTGGCATAAGGGCCCTCCGCACTACTGGTGATCAGAAAGTCCTTAACCCCCGAAGAATCAATTTGCCAGTAGGCAATGGTTTGGCTATCGGGGCTCCATCTAAAGCCATTTCTTAGGCCAAGTTCTTCCTCATAAACCCAATCAAAAGTACCATTAATTAATTTAGGTGAACCGTTAGAGGTGAGATTAACAATACTAAAATCATCAAGTTTCTGAACACGGATATTATTTTTGTGAACAAAAGCGACACTTTTGCCATCGGGGGAAAAGGTAGCAAACATCATAGTAGATGTGGGGATATCGCCCCCGAGTTTTTTAAGTTGCTTAGTAGCAAGGTCAAGAGTCCAGTAATCGCCACGCGAATTAACCCGCCAAACTTTCTTACTATTAGTGTAGAGAAGAAGCTTAGAATTATCTTCCGAGAATTCGTAATCTTCGACATTGATAGGCTTAGTTTGCCCATCGGGGATAAATAAATTTTCAGGAACAATTATTTCAATTTTTCCAGTATTGAGATCGTGAGCGACGATCTTCTGACCCTTCGTACCGGATTCTAAAGTTAAACAAACAGCGCCTTTTTTACTCCATTTGAACCCCGGACCGCTTTCTAATTGAAACTCTTTGGAATTAAAAATCCGGTCAATGGTTAATAAAGATGGATCAACTTTGGCAGAAGGATCAACTTTAGGGGCTTCAACTTCAAGAGTTTCTGCAAGGGCATTTCCACTTGAAATCCATTGTAAAAGAAGCAAGCTAATTACGAGCGTTGAAAATCGAATATTCATCATCAGGTCACCTTTTTATTTAATTAAGACACTTTAAGTATTCTTTTAAAGATTAACATTGTTAGACTTTTCAGCCGCCACGGAAACTTTTGCGTGGTACACCCCCGGCTAGGGTTGAATTTTTATGGCTAAGAACTCACTGCCCTTCGATAATCAAATCAGGCCGGGTACTTTTTAATTGCTCTATTCCTTTAGGGGTAACTCCCTTGACCCCACTAAGAGAAATTTTGCGAAGCTTTTTGATTGCAGCAAGTTTCATAAGGCCAGCATCGGTCAGATTTGCCCCACTAATCTTAAACTCCTCGAGAAAAGGTAATTTTGAAAGGTCTTCCAAAGGTGCATCGGTGACGCTGACCTTGCCACTGTTAAGCGAAATGGAACGAAGGGACTTAATTTTTGCAGCTAGAAATAGAGCTTCATCGGTGCATTGGCCATCAAAGAGGTCAAGTTCAGTAATTGGCAAAGTAGTAAGGCCGGCAATCATTTTCCCTGTGGACCCGAGTTCTGTACTGCCAATCCCTATGCGGTTCAAATGCTTATGGGAAGAAAGGTGTTCCAATGAGGCATCGGTGAAATGAGTATGCGCCATCCATAGGCGCTCTAGGTCGCCAATTCCTACAATCGCCTTGAGCCCTGCATCGTTGGTTTTAGCATGATGCATGTTGAGATTACGCAGATTTTTTAAGGACTTTAGGTTTTTAAATCCCTCCCCCGTGCAAGGAGTGGAAGCCAGCGAAAAGTCTCGAAGCTCAACCAAAGATGCCAAAGGCGCAAGATCATCATCTGTAACTGGGCAAAGAGTCAGGCTAAGAGTTTCAAGTCCTGTCAGCGTTGCAACCTGCTTCATCGCTTCCAAATGAACCTCACAGTTACTCAAATCCAATCGTCTGATGGTCTTAAACCCAGCGATTTTAGAAATCCAAGCATCGTTAACTTTTTTATTGATGGTACCTTTCCCTTTTCCCGGATTAACACCATCATTAAGATTAATAAAAACCGGTATATCAAAGAGGGTCATCGCCTCGTGCCCAACGGCTTTACGAAGTTGATTAGGCCCTGCCAAATCAAACATTACGGTTCCACCAATCTCCTCGACATCCTTTTTTAAGACTAGAAACCGCTTGGAATCCTCTGCTGCTTTTTCAATTTCGAGAAGATACTTTTTGACAGTGTTTTTAAGATATTCGTCCTTAAGATTATTAATAAGAGAATTGCGATCTAAAGAGTTGTTTGACAAAATCTGTTCAATAAGAGCGTGGTCTGAACTTTGAATTGGGTTGGTTTTAGTCACAACAGGTGGGAGTTTCACTTTGGAATAATATATGTTGGTCTTACCTTCATGCGATGAATAGTAGCTTATCCATAACAAGCCTTGGTTGAAAACCAGACCCGCATAGCTGGTATCGCCACCCGAAGGAAGGGAAAGAAATTCGGTAATGGTTGCAGCTTTAGGATCGACCCAGCAAAGTGCGGTACGAACTTTCTTATCATAAAGCCTAACCGCAGCCACTATGCGACCATCGGGAAGAAGGATCATATGAGGGCCACCAATTTTGGTTTTCAAGTCCTTCCATTCCCAGGTAGTGAAGGGGGCTAAAGAAACTCCGAGTAGTCCGGTGTTTGGTTTGCCATCGCGCCTTAAAAGGCAATAAGCGGTATCCCCATCAAAAACAATGGAAGTTTCGTTCGGATAACCAACATCGAAGAGTTTAGGGACAAGGGTATCAAACTTCTTGCCATCGCTACTGGAATAAAGCCTGACGGATTGATCCTTAGCACAGCCATAGCCAATGCCATAGGCTTTGCCCTTATGCCAAGTGACGCGCCAAAGCCAAAAATCGGGGTCGCCAATTTTATGCTTCTCGCTCCAGACTCTGCCGTCCTTGGAAAACCAAGCCAGCGATTGATGGGTCTTCTTCGATTTATCATGGGTAGCTTCTGCGCCACATAGCATAAGCTGGCCATCGGGAGTAATCGTAATCTTAGCATCTCGAAGATCCGAGTTTTTAGAAGAGACTAAAGCGACGGAGTCCCATTTCTCACCATCAGCGGAAGAGATGACACGGAGGGCACCATCCGGAGAAACATGGCCCTTGCCTTCGCGAAAGACGCAAAACCAACGATCTTTGAAAAAGACTAAATCGGTGAAAGCGTTATGAGGAGCCTTGTCCCAGATTTTTTTACCTGCAACAATGGCGGGCGACTCTTGAGCCAAAGCCAAGGTGCTGCAAAATAAAATCCCAATCCATGCGAATCGAAACATACTCTTCTCCTTTAAAACTTACTTACTTACTTGCTTGAGTTTACGGTGGGGATTTAAGCAACCACTTTAAAACCTCTTTGCAAAAGGCAGACAGCAAATTCCCTTCCAAGTGACCCTAGGCAACAACGCCAACGATTTCGTTCATGTCATTTTCCCGGAACCTTCAATGGGCCAAACTTCAACGACTAGGTTATTTTCATGCACAATAAGCTCTCGATGCAAGTTACAGGTTGTGCAGGCATGAGTGGGAATAAAATGTAAGGTTTGGCCAATCTGCCAATCTGGGCATTGATTGATGACGCAATGCTCTTCCGCAAGGAAGAAAGGAATTTCCACATTGGGAAAACCTTGAATCTCAGGCGACCCAAATTCGCAACCCGCACCCTTGATCCCAAGGTCGATAACTGCTTTAGAAGGAACCGGCCTGCTGATAACCCGGACCAAAATAGAAAGAGCGATTTCAAATTCTGGAAGCAGCTTTTTATACTGCTTATCCATGGTAACATAAGTGCCTGCTTGGATCTCATTTACTCCCTCCATTACACCTGTGCTATTGTAGGTGGCACTAGAACACCCGCTAATACATGGGACTATAATCCCAGCATTTTCAATCAGCCTGCGAGTATCCACAGCCAGTTTCATTGCAGCTTGCGCACGCAAAGTTCTTTCAGCACGATCGAGCACATTAACTAAATGCCCTTCATAAGCTTGTAAACCTGCAAAGCGAATGCCAGGCAATTGCAAAATCTTCTGGACCAGTTCAAGTGCAGCGGCACCAGGTTGGACGCCACACCTCCCCATGCCAATATCCACCTCCACCAAAAGATTAACTTGCGAGGATTCTTTTTTTGCACTATTAGAGATGTCAATAATTTGCTTTATATGATCCACTGCAACAGAGACATGGGCCTTTTTTGCAAGTTTTGCAAGCCTTGTTGTTTTTAACTCACCCACCACTTGGTTGGCAATTAGCACATTTTCGATACCATGGGCAACAAGCAACTCTGCTTCAGCAAGCTTGGCACAGGTCATGCCAACAGCACCTGCAGCGATTTGTTTTTTTGCAAGGGTGACGCATTTATGATTTTTGAAATGCGGCCTTAGTTTCGATGAACGAGTATTAAAGAAAGTAGCCATCTGATTCAGATTGCGATTCAATGCAATCCGATTCAGCAAAAGCGAAGGAGTTTCAATCTGGTCTAAAGACAAACCAATTCTAGGGTCTACTCCCCCTTTTAAGTCGATTCCGGCCATGAACTTTTCTCCATTGAAAGGGAATAAAGCAATGATTTTGAATTGGTGTATTCGTGAACAGCTTCATCGAAACCAAGTTCAGCACCTATCCCACTCATTTTGTAACCAAAGACAGGGATATTAGGTCTAAGGGCGCCTCCGCCATTGATTGCAATACGGCCGGCTTTCAAAAGTCGTGCCACGCGCAAGGCCCTGCGTCCTTCCGAAGTCCAGAGGTTCGCCATCAGGCCAAAATCACAATCATTAGCAATTCTGATAGCTTCGGCTTCATCGTGAAAAGTCATTACACTTAAAACCGGGCCAAAAACTTCTTCCTTCGCAATGGTCATCGAAGCGGTGACCTTATCAAAAATAACTGGAGGATGAAAACAAGTTTCAGTTCCCCTTACCAACGGATTTGTCAGGACACAACTCGCACCTTCGCTCTTAGCTTTTTCAACATAAGACTCAACAACTTTACGATGTTGAAAAGTTGCAAGACAACCAAGTTGGGTACTAGGATCGGTAGGATCGCCCTGTTTAAGATTACGAACCTTGGCCAATATTTTGTGCAACAGTTCATCATGCTGGCTGGCATGAACCAGTAACCTTGAACCCGCAACACAAACTTGACCCAGATTATAAAAGATCCCCGTGACCACGCCATTGACAACCTGATCGATGGGAGCATCCGGAAAAACAATACTGGGCGACTTGCCCCCCAACTCTAAAAGCACTCCTTTCATGCCGATTTTTGCAGCTTGCAACATCTGCACTCCGGTCTGATGCCTGCCTGTAAAAGTAATTTTGTCGATGCCCTTGTGTTCAACAAGTGCGGTGCCTGCCTCTGCCCCGGTGCCATGAATCACATTAATTACACCCGGGGGAAATCCAACTTCCAAAGCAAGTTTTGCAAGCATCAATGCGGAAAGGGGGGAAACTTCAGAAGGCTTAAGCACCACGGTATTGCCACAGGCAAGCAGCGGAGCAAGCTTGATTGCTGCGTTCGTCAAGGGGAAATTCCAAGGCACGATAGCTGCAATAACCCCCATAGGTTCCCTAAATTGCATGGTAACATTATCGGGTAGGTTACCATAACACTTGCCCGAAATTTTATCGCAAAGGCCGGCATAACTTTCAAAAAGATCCGCAGCACAGGGGACATCGAAACTTCGGGTATCCCGAATAGGTTTGCCTACATTTAATGTGTCCGTCATGGCAAAATCTTCAAGGTTATCCCTGATTCGTTCTGCAAGCTTAAAAAGCAATCTTCCTCGAAGTAAAGGATCCATCGTAGGCCATGGTCCGTCATCAAAAGCTTTGCGGGCAGCCTTAACCGCTATGTCAACATCTTCTGCCTGTGCAAGGGCAACACTTGCAAGAAGGGCTCCGGTTGCAGGGTTGATCACATCCCATTTTTTACCTGCAACCCCATCCACCCAGTTATTATTAATGAAAAGTTTATCAGGCCATGATTTCATGTTTAACCTCTTACCCCCTCTTCAGACCAGGTCTTGGTACTCTTACCAGCGCACTTGTTAATGCACCCAAAGTAATCCCCACAACTAAAAAACCAGACATCATCCAAACAAAGCTAATCACCATAGGCAATCCAACTTGTTTGGAATATACAATCAATATTGCAGTAGCGATACTGACAAACAAACCAATCCATGGCCCAGTAGTATTCGTCCATGGCACAAACAATGCAAGAAAGATGAAGCGCAGTCAACAGATTAATCAGCTTAAAACAGCGCTTCACAAGGTTCCCTTCAATAAAAAAATTCAACATACTCAGGACTTACGCAGTTGCCGGCCTTGAGAACCCCAGCCAGCGGGTATTTCGCGTTCCCAGGATTAGACTCTAGATATACAGGGTCAGGAAACACAAAATAAAAGTTAAAGATGAATAAAGCCTGTACATTCTTTCTTTAGATAAGCTATACTTAAGACCCGCCCAGATTAAAGTGAGGAATTTATGCTAGAAATTTCTGTAAGCAGCGAGAAGGTAAGCCGTAGGAAACTATTGCAAGCAGGTGGCCTGTCACTTTTCGGCATGACTATGCCAAACATTCTAAAGGCGGCGCAGCAATCTAATTCTCGCCATCAGGCCAAGGCAAAATCTGTCATCCTGTTCAACTTACTGGGCGGCCCCAGCCATATGGATATGTTCGACCTCAAGCCCCAAGCGCCTTCGGGGGTTCGAGGAGAGTTTAATCCTATTTCGACCTCGCTATCTGGGTTACAAATATGCGAACATCTGCCCAACACCGCAAAATGGATGCACAAGACTACCCTGATAAGAACCATCACGCACAAGCATAACTCTCATAACCCGTTACCAATTATGACAGGGTATACGGAGGGAAATCCCGCCGCCCTTTCTCCGGACCCCAACGACCCCCCCGATATCGGAGCAGTGTGCCAATATTTGGGTTTAGGAAAAAATGATGTGCCTGGGGCAGTCTGTCTGCCTTGCTATCCTGGTTGGGGTGATGGGCATAGGCGACCTGGGCCGTACGGCGGTTTTCTAGGAAGCCAATACAATCCGGTTTTCTCCCTTTGCGAGCCTAAATTTAACTCCGAACCTGTTAAAAAACATTACGAACCGGTCATGCCTATTGGCGAACCTTTCATGCCCGGCATTGGCAACCCTTTGGAAA
>Ga0209702_10005050_pt1 | contig 18420 bp, 18 predicted proteins | sample FRY01_FD_187210 | JGI IMG/M metagenome (GOLD analysis project Ga0209702, IMG submission 187210) | Freshwater microbial communities from Lake Fryxell liftoff mats and glacier meltwater in Antarctica - FRY-01 (SPAdes) (version 2) | ecosystem: Environmental > Aquatic > Freshwater > Ice > Glacier...
CCGCAAAGACCCGCCTTTTAGGTGCTCTGACCAGTCCAAAGCGCTGAAAGCTCCGTCTTTCTGGAAATCTTCGTTTCGCGAAACAGCCTGCTGTCATTGGGGGGATGGGGTTTTCGGTCAAGCACTAAATAAGCTTTAGACATTCGCACTACCACCTCGAATTTCGCAAACTAGACTCGAAGCCGGACAGTTCGTCAAGCAGGTTCGCCTGCAGGCGCCAATGGCCGTGGCTCACGATCGAAATCGTGAGCCTGTCTGCCTCAGTGCCCGCACCGTGCGTCATGCGCCGCGCGCCTCTATCGAACGAAACAGCGCCTCGTAGTCGCGCGCCACGTCGGCGAACCCGCGGTCCGGCGTCACGCCGCGCGCGGAAAACCAGGGGCGGGGCACCGTCATCGCGTCGTCGATCGCCGCGGCGATCGCCTCCACTCGCGTCGGATCGAAGAAACGCACCCGACCCTCGTAGAACTCGTGGTGCACAGGGATGTCGGAGCACAGCACCTCGGCACCTTGGGACAGGGCTTCAGCCACGGGCAGGTCGTGGCCTTCGCTCAGGCTGGGCGCCAACAGGAACGCACATCCGGCGTACGCCGAGGCGAGTGCGTCGTCGTCGATGCTGTGGTCGAGCTGCAGCCGGATGCCTGCCGACTCGCACAGCGCGCGGGCCGAGGGCGGCAGCGTGCCGATCACGCGCAGGGCGATCCCCTCGCGCGGCGCGCGGCTGAGGGCGAATCCCTGGCATGTCGCAAGCGTGTTTTTGTGAGGGAGGGCATTCGTCACCAGCAGCGCGTACGGGCGGTCCGGCGCGCCAAGCGACACGGCGGACCGCGGAATCGAATCAAGGCCCGATGGGATGACCACGATGCGATCCGGATTCACACGGAAGTTGCGCAGGATGGCATCCCGCGTGGCCCGCGAGATCGCGACGATCTCGGCACGCTGCAACAGTACGGACATCATCCGCAGGTATGCCGGCAGCCGCCAGTCGTCCCGATAGACGTACTCGATGCTGATGCAGTCGTGCACGGTCACGACGTGGTTCCTCGCGAACAGCGGTCCGCGTTGGCAGGGTGTCCACAGGATCGAGCCGGCTCGGCCGCGCCGGATCAGTTCGCCGGCCCGCTCGAGCGCCGCCGTGCCGAGCGGCTCGAGCGTGTCGATGCCCGAGGGCCAACGCAGTTCGGCGAGCACGCGTTCGGCATAGCGCCGCACGCCACGGGACGAGCGCGCCACGGCGGGCGCGTTGATCAGCAGCCGCATTCGGGCCGAAGGCCGGGGCGTGCGCCCGGAGTGACTGTTCGGCTCATCGCAGTACTGCGGCCGACGCCAGGGGGGGCGGTTGGGCGTCCTGCCTTGCCGGCCTTCGGCGCCGTGCACGTGCAGGTGCGGTTTGCCGCAACACCAACCACAGCGAGGCAGCGAACAGCAGCGCCGTGCCGGAGAAGTAGCCGGTGCCGCGCACGAACATCTCGATCCCGAAGGTAAGCACGGACGCGTGGGCCAGCACGAGCACCGGCGGCATCGCCCGCCGCCCAGCGGCGACGGCGCGCAGCAGCAGCACCGAGCGCAGGGCTAGGCCCAGGTACAGCAGCCCCAGCGCGATGCCGATCACGCCGAAGTCGCTGCCCAGCTTCGCGAAGACGAAGCCGCCGTCGAGCAAGTTCATGTCCCCACCGTCGCGCAGCCCGCGGATGATCTGCGCGGCATCGACCTCGGTGCCCTGCACCCCGAGCTGCTGGAAGCCCAGGCCGAATCCGTCGGTTTGCTGGAAGGCCTCGATTATCATCTGCCAGCCTTGCATATAGACGAGCGAGGAGATGTTGTTGGCGGCGTCCGCCGAGAAGTCGAGGCGATTGACGAAGTAGCTCAGGTCGAGCAGCGAGGCGGCGCCCGCCACTAGCACGGCCAGCACGGCCAGCAGGTGAACGCGCAGCACCACCATCGCCACCAGCAGCGTGCCGCACAGCAGCGTCAGGTTCTGGATCATGGCCGAGCTGGCCAGCCCGAACAGCACCCAGCCGATGCGTGCGCGGTCGCGGGTGGCCACGCAGACGTACATCAGAAGCGGCAGGAAGCTGAGCGCGAAGGCCGACGGCTCGGAGAACGGGAACACCGGCCGCCGCCAGGGATCGGCCGCCAACGTCGGCGGGCCCCAGCCCAGCATGCCGAGCAGCGCCATGCCGCACATCAGCATGAATACCTTCAGCAGCCCTGCATGAAAGCGCGCATCGGGCACGGCGATCAGTCCGTTGGCCAGCACCCGTGCTCCGGCCAGCAGCATGCCCAGCAGAACGATCGAACCCAGCGCCCGCGGCAGGTCGACCTGCCCGCGCACGGCGGCGACGAGCAGGTGCAGCACGAGCAGCGCGGTGATCGCCGCAATCGCACGCTGCGCCTGTGTCACTCGGATCGGCGCGATGGAGCCACGCAAGGCAGGGCGCTGCATCGCAAGCAGTCCCACGAGGCACAGCACGAGGCCGCCGGCGTACGAGGCCGTCAGGCCGAGGTAGAAGAATAGGGGTGGAAGCCCCAGCACGGCCATCACAAGCGCGGCCGCGCCGGGCGGGCGGGCGCGGCGTCGTGACGCTGGTGCTGCGACGTCCGGGGTGTTCATTCGGGTGCGAGCCGGTCGACTTCGGAATCGGCCAGCGGCATCTTCAAGCCATCGCGAACGCCAGCCCAGAGGCGCGCCGCGAGCGGCCGCGGCAGCCGCAGTGCGCGCGGCAGCCGCGTCGCGAGCACATAGGCGAGCGCGATGCCGCGCTGCAGCCCGCGCAGATTCTTACGGATGAAGAAGATCCGGTTGCGGTTGGTGTAGTACAGCGTGAACGGCGAGTCAGCGCCGCCAGTCGAGGTGCTGACTTTGTGCTGCACCATGGCCTGTGGTTCATAGCGGATGCGCAGCCCGGCCTGTGCGAGCCGCCAGGCGAAATCGGTGTCGTCGTAGTAGACGAAGTAGCGCTCGTCCATCATCCCGACGCGCGCGAACACCGCCGCGTCCAGCAGCATGAAGCAGGTCGGCGCATAGCCTGTGTGGCCGGGCAGATCGAACTGGCCGCGGTCGACCTCGAGCATGCCGATGTGGGGCGTGCGCATCGTGTACAAATCGATGCGACCGCCGGCGAACCAGATGAGCCGCTGCGGCCCCCAGTAGAGCATCTTCGGCGTGACAGCCATTTCGCCGGACTGCAGCGCGTCCAGGAGCGTGCGCAGCGTGCCGCGGGCGAACTCGGTGTCGTTGTTGGCCAGGAGGATCGAGCGGCAGCCGTCGCGCAGTGCGCGTTCGATACCCTGGTTGTTGCCCTTGGCCACGCCCAGGTTTGCGTCGTTGAATACGAACTCCGCGGCGACGCCGTGCCGCGCCGCCAAGGACCGGCAGCGCTCCAACGTCGCGGGTGTCGGGCTATTGTCGATCACGTAGACCTTGAAGTCGACGTCGGTCTGCAGCGCGAGGCTATCGAAGAAGCCCTCGACGACATCGTCGCTGCCGTAGAGCACCGTCACGATCCCAATGCTTGGTCCGCCTGCACGCTCAGCCACGCATCAGCCCTCGATCCTTCAGCTCCTTCAAGCTGCGCTCGTAGCCGTCTACCGGCAGCGGTTGCTTCAGCACCCACTCGACGAAGCGCCCGATCCCGGCGTCGAAGCCGACCTGCGGCACAAAACCCAGCAGGCGGCGCGCCTTGGTCAGATCCGCGACGTTGTGCCGGATGTCGCCGATGCGGAAGGCCCCCGTCACCTCGACGGGAACCGCACGGCCCAGCTTGGCGATCAGCGTGCGCGCGGCCTCGCTCACGGTGGTGCCGACGCCCGATCCGATGCCGAAGACCTGCCCCTGCGCCTGCGGCTCGAATAGCGCGGCCATCGTCGCGTCGACGGCATCGTCGATGTAGACGAAATCGCGGCTTTCGAGGCCGTCCTCGAACACCGAGATCGGGCGACCGTGCAGGATGCGGGTCGAGAAGATCGACAGGATGCCGGTATACGGATTTGACAGCGACTGGCCGGGGCCGTAGACGTTCTGGTAGCGCAGCGCAGTGGTCTCGATGCCGAGCGCGGCGCCCATCGTCATGACCAGCTGCTCCTGCGTCTGCTTGGTGATGCCATAGATCGAGCTCGGATGCAGCTTCGACTCCTCGTCGGTGGGCAATAGTTCGAGGGCCACGCCATGCTCGTCGTAGAGATCGAAGCGGCCGAGCTGGAGATCCTCGGCGCGCCTGGACGTCGGGTAGACCACTCGGCCGTCGGCGGCGCGGTAGCGCCCCTCGCCGTACAGCGCACGCGACGATGCTACGACGATGCGGCTCACCTCGTGCGGCCGCTGCGCCAGTGACTGCAGCATCAGGGCGGTGCCGCCGACGTTAACATCGACATAGCGGTGTACCTCGTACATCGACTGGCCGGTACCGGTCTCGGCCGCCAGGTGCACGATGGCCTGCTGACCCTCGAGCGCACGCGGCCACTGCGATGCATCGGTGACCGAATCGTGCAGGAAGCGCACCTTCCCGTCGATGCTCGCGTACAGGGCCGAGCGATGCAGCGGGTCGTCGCCGTGGATCTGCGGCGACAGGCAATCGAGCACAGTGACCTCGTGTCCGCGCGACAGTAGCGCGAGCGCGAGCGTTGAGCCGATGAAGCCGGCGCCGCCGGTGATCAGGATACGCATGGCAGTCCGAACTCCATAGAGGTCACAGCACGCTCCAGCGGATCCAGTGTGTCGATGTCCGACAGCTTTGGCCACATCCTCGACCGAGGCATGAACTTCAGTCCGCTCGAATACGTCACCACGCGCCGTTGCAGACAACAGTTAGTAAAGTGATAGCAACGGCCTGTATCGATGAAAAAGGCTGTGCTGGCGAGGTCCTCAACGGTACGCTCGCGTGCGGCCAACAGGCGTTGCCAATAAATGTGGGCGAGATGGAGGCCTGCACGCAGGCGGATCAACGGGGTCGTCATGTTCATTTTCCTTTTCGTTTTTATTTTCGTTTTCCTTGCAGTCTTCCGGTCCGCATCCCATGGACGATGCCGGCGCGTTCGGCCAGCCGAACCACCGCGTCCGCGCCACGCCGCACCAGCCTGGAGGCCCAGCTGCCCACCACGGGCACGACGGCAAGAGCCTCGGCGAACGCGAAGCTCGATTCGCAGTAGCGCAGGTACGCATCAGTCGATGCGGCAAGGGAAGAATCGTTACTCACCTTGCACTGGCTCGTGCTTGAAGGGCGCAGCACGAGTCGGATCCATTCGTCAACCTCCAGCGGTTCGAGACCCGCGCGCCGGCAGGTATCGACCACCGTGCGTGCGCAGAAGGTGTAGGTGTGCGCGTTCTGCCAGTAGCGCATCGGGTCGAGCGAAGTCTTGTGCAAGCGGAAGATGCCGGGCACCTCGACGAGGATCAGCGTCTGCGGCCGCACCGCCGCGCTAAGCCGGGCTAGGGTTGCAACCGGATCCGCGACGTGTTCGAGCACATGCGACATCAGCACGCAGTCCGCTGATGCGGCAGCCGGCAGGGCCTCTTCGAAAAAGCCTGCGCGCATGTCGACGCCAAAAGCCTCGCGGCCCAGGCGCAGGAAGCGTTCGTCCGAGTCGAAGCCGATGCGAACCCAGTCGCGTGGCAGGCGCGACAAGTTCCAGCCTCCGCCTGCGCCGATTTCGACAATCGTCGGTCGTGGCTTACCGGGATCGCCATGGCGGCGCCAGGCGTCCATCACGAACGCAGCGACGAGTCGCGCACCCGGCCCCTCGGCCAAATCGCGCAGGGTCTGCTCCGGCGCCATCGACGACCGCAGCGGCGAATATAGATCCCGGTAGTCCTTCTGATAGAAGCGGGCGTAGCGTTCGGCGTGCCAACGCGGCGCTACCCGCAGCAGGCCGCAGCGCGGACACAGAACCTTGTGGTACGGCAAGCCATGGCGCTCCACCTCGCTGAGCACGCGTCCACCCGAGGCACCGCAAAGGCAGTCTGGTGACTCCCAGTCGGAATCCTGCTGAGTCGCCAGCAAGCGATCGCGGACACAGCGCTGTCGCTCGGCTAGAGGAGGCAGGATCGCGTCGGCGCGGTAGCGCTTGCCGAGTAACGCATTTACGTAGTCGGTCATGGTTTCCTGGGCTCCGTAGGTGTGCTCGCGAGAGCCCATGCAAGCGACGCGGCGGCGCTGACCACCGCCCACAGGACGTTTGCATATGCGACGCCCTCGGTCGGACCGGCCAGGTGGATCAACAGCACGTAGGTAGGCAGTGCCAGCGCCAGCGAACCTACGGTCAGCAGCGTAACCCGGCCCGGCCGGTTCAGCGCATAGAGGTGGTTCCAGGCGAAGCTCATCACGGCCATCGGCCCGCACGAAAAGACGATGATTCTGGCGAAATGAGCGGCGGGCTCCATCTCTTGTCCGAAAGCTATGCGTATCAGCGGGCTCCATAAGGGCAACGAGATCAGCGCGAAGGCAAGGCCGCCCGCCGACCACGCCATCGCGGCGCGCAATAGCAACCGCCTGGCACCGGGCACATCGTGATGGTGGCCAATCAGGTCAATCTGCCGGTTACGGAGCGTCAACGCGAACAGGTTGGCGGGAAAGGTGACCATGTCGCGGATCGACACGGCCAAGCTGTATTGTGCGAAGGCCGCCGAGTCGAGCACCGTGGGCAGGTAAAGGCGGTCGAAGCGCTGCGCGAGAATCTTCGCAATGGCGGAGCTGTAACTACGCAGTCCGTAGCGGTAAACCGCCGAAACCTGCAGCGGCTGCTGTCGGCCCTGCCGCGCAGCGCGGCGAACCGCGACGATCATGAAGACGCAGCCAGCCACCGAGGCCGCAGCCAACAGATCAAGTAGTTCGCCCGCCCCCGGCCGCTGGCCGGGCCGCGCTAGCACCAGCACGGCGAGGCCGACGAGCATCAGCGCGGGTGGCATCAGCTTCGTTACGAGGTAGGCCTTGTAGCGCGTGGTGGGGATGAACGCCGCCAAGCCGAGCAGGACTATTAGTTCGGCGATGATGAGCGCGCTAATCTGCGGCCAGTGGCTCACCGCGAGCGCCGTGGCCGCCGCGCCCTCGAACGGGAACCATGTCAGTCCGACCGCGAGCGCAAGGGCCACCGGCAGGCTCGCCACGATATGGTGCGTCATCAGTCGGCTGTAGGCCCGCAAGCCCTCGGGCTTGAGGCGCAGGAAATAGCCGATTGCGAGCGGCAGTCCGCAATCGAGCAGCCGCGGGATCAACGAGGCGATCGAGACCACCGACAGATAGGTACCGAGAGTCTCGGCACCAACCAGGCGCGCCAGCACGGCTAGCACCGCGAAGCCGAGCACGAGACGACCCGACTCTGCGGCCCACAGTAGCACTGGGCTCTGACCGGTGCTACTGGCCATCGTTGCACCGCTGACGCGGCATCATTCGATGGCTCACCGCGTTCGGTTCCGCGAGCATCGTCACGACCTCGTCCACGCGACGCCAGGCGGCACCGTCGAGGGCGCCCAAGTGGCTGGCGACGACACGCTCGCGGCCGTCGCGGTCGCGGTCGCGGTCGGCAACGTAGGCCGCGATCTCGTCGATCAATGCGTCGGCCGACTCGGCGATGCGCAGGCCGCCCTGTTCGACTAGGCGCCGGTAGTGCGTGAAGTCGAAAGTGCGCCGCACCGACTGCGCGTAAGGTCGCGTCTCCCGTCCGTCGAAGCCGATTCCGATCACCGGCGCCCCCAGTGCACAAGCATCGATTGCAAGCGTCGAGGCGGGCATCACGCTGACCGCGGCACCATGCAGCAGCGTCATCAGCTCGATGCTGTCGTCGTGTGTGGGTGGCGAAATGCGGCCCCAGCGCAGGATGCGCGGGATCGACAGCCGGATGCGCGCCGAGCGGCGCACCCGCTCGTGGTATTGTTCAAGGTTGTCGCCGAACACCGGATCGTTGACGACTTGTGGGTGCAGACGCACGACGATCTGCAGCCCGGCCGGCAGCCGGCCCGCATCGACGGCCTCGTTGATGATGTCGACGATTTCGGCGTTCTTCGCGAAGTATTTCGGCGTGATCGTTCCGACAACGACCCAGGGTCGTGACGGGTCGATGCCCAGGCGGTCGAGCACGGTGGCACGTTCGGCAGCGGTCGGCCCGGCAGCGTAAAGATCAAACTGCAGGCCGCCGCAGACATGAATGCGCGACGACGCGAATCCGTAAAGCGACATCGCCTCGTTGCGCATGATCTGGTTCCACACCACCAGGTGGTCAGGGTCCGCGCCGATCACACCCTTGGAGCTCAGGTTGTCCCAACTCGGGATGATCGCCAGGCTTGGCACGCTGTGGCGGCGCGCCGCCCGTAGAAGCCGCACCTCGAATGCTTCGGTACCGTGGTTGACGGTGAGCAGCACCGTCGGCGCGAGGCGCTGCAGCAGGCCATCAAATTCGCGCCCGTGGACGAAGAACGACTCCACCCGCTGCCATAGCAGGCCGATCGCCGGCATGCGTCCGAACACCGCGTTGAGCCGGTGGGCCACCGCATAGAGCGATGGATGGCGCGCCCGCTCGATTTCGGTAATCAGGTTGAAGGTTTGCGTACGTTCGCGGCCCGCGAAGACGTTCTTGCGCAGGAACAGGAAGGCGTTCTCGAAGCGGTGCGGCACGATCTGCACCGATTCGATCTCGGCGCCGCGCAACAGCGGCCGATCCGCCTCGGGCACCTGCACGCCAGGCGGCAGCACCAGCACCACGCGGAAGCGCTTGGTCAGCGACTCGAACAGTTTCGAGTACACGATGTTACGCACGTGAAAGCCGTGCGACAGGCAGATCAGAACGGTATCGGCCATAGCTGCTCAGGTACCCCGGCGGCGCGCGACGAGTTCGAGGCAGTCGCCCGCCGAAAATAGGTCGGTGATCCTAGCCACCCAGTGCGTTAACAGCTTCGCGACAGGGTTGCGGAGCAGTGCGCCAGTGTCTATCGCCTGATCGCGGCGGTCGTTCAGACGCATCTGCAGACTGCCCAGAATGCCGGCGAAGTTGGAATGTGTGCGAAAGCGCAACATCTCGAAGCCGTGTTCCGTCAGCAGACGCTGAAGCGTGAAGCGCGAGTAGTTGAACGGGTGCACTGGCGGCCCAAGGTTCCACCAGTGCTTTCCGAACCAGCGCGCCTGCAGCCCATCGACGTTAGGCACACCGATGAATAGCAGACCCTGAGGCGCGAGCAATTCGCGGATGCGATCCAGCGTCTCGCGCGGATCGAGCAGGTGTTCGAACGAATGGTTCAGCCGGATGTAATCGAACGAGCCGTCGGGCAGCTGTGCCTGCCGCAAGGTGCCTGCCTGAATGTTGAGAGCATAGCGGGTGTTGCCGATCTCGGCGGCGCGGGCGCTGAGCTCGACGCCGTGCGTCTCCCAGCCCTGCAGCTTCATCCGGTAGAGGAACTGGCCGCTGCCGCATCCTATGTCGAGCACCTTACCCGGCCGCGCGAAGACCGGGTCGCCGGTGGTGCCGGGGTTGAAGCCGGTCAGAGTGCGAACCCAACGGCGCCAGGCCGGGGTCGGCGCGAAATCCTGGTATGAGTAGTAGCTGTCGTCGTAGGCACCAGCGAGGAACTCGGCCGTCGGCGCGGGGTTGAGGAATACGACGCGGCAATCCGCGCAGCGCTGGTAACGCCACTGCCCGGCGATGCCGTAGTGCAGATCGCGGGTCTCGGTGAGGTGGTCGCTAGCGACCCCGCCGCATAGCGGGCAGGAGGTATGGTGCACGACGTCAGGTATGGCACTCAGGCTCTGGGGTCTGCACGCCGCAGCGGCTGTCTTGGTGGCCTTGATGCTGCAGAGCACCGCCTTCTCGTCGCCGAAGTTCTGCCAGCCAACGACCCGGAACAACCAACGGTCAAGACCGTAGAAGACCCGGACTACCGGGGTCAGGCGCTCAAGGAGTGAGGGCTGCAGACGCATGATGCTCATCGCAACGGCGAGGCTAAAGCTGTGGTACGGCCGTTCCTCGACGATTGTCAGCCCGTTGTCGACCAGCGAGCGTCGCAGGTCGGCGAGCGGGATCGCGCGCTCGTCCGGGCTGGTGCCGGTGTAGCCCTGGCTCATCGCCTCGGCGAAGTTGCGCTTGAACAGGCCGAAGGTCTTGCCGATGCGCTGAATCGTGAACAGCACGACGCGCATCGTGAAAGAGAACGGTGCCATCAGCAGGCGGCGAGCGACGCTTTCGCCGCGCGGCGCGAGCGGTTCATACAGGTACAGGCGGCCGTCCGGTGCGAGCAGCCCGGCGAGCCGGCAGTTCAGCGCCGAGACCTCCGCGGGCGACAGGTGGTGCAGCACCGCGTTGACCAAGATTGCGTCGTAGCGCTCGAAGCGCCCGTGCAGCGGATCGTTAACCAAGTCGCGGGCGAAATAGGCGACGTTGTCCAGCCCCTTCTCGGCCGCAAGGTGGCGCGCGATGTCGAGCTGGCTCTGCGAGAAATCGAGCCCGTCAACGTGCATGCCGCGGGCTGCGAACTTGTGCCCGATCCAGCCAGCGCCGCAGCCGATCTCAAGAAAGCTTCCGCCGCTGCGGAACAGGTAGTCACCGTAGTCTTGCTCGTATTCACTGCGTATCATCATGTTCAGGCGCGGCGTGAGCATCCACTGCTCGGCCATCACGTCGGCGAACTTGTTCCACCACTCCAGTTCTTCCCTGCTTGCCATCTTGACGTCTCTTCCTTCAGTTACGTTGCCGGGCGAGCACGAACTCGACGAGTTCGATGTCCCACTCGGTGTCGATCGATACGTTCTCGCCCGCGACAATATAGGCGCCGGTGCGCTGACCCTTGATAGTCTTTTGATCGAGCAGGCAGTCGCGCGTGATCGCGTACGCGACGCCGTTGCGGTGGAATACCGGCTCGAGCTGCTGGCGCGCGATAATCTGCGCGCCGCGCGGATCCCAGTAGTCCATCAGCTCGTCGTGCACCGCCAGCTGCTTGAGCGGATGCGCTTTGGAGTCTGTCTCGGAGACCGACCACACGGCGTCGTATGCGCCGTCGACCAGCATGTGGATCGTGCCCGACACGTCCGCGGCGCGGCGCAGCGGCGAGGTCGGCTGCAGCATCACGACGATGTCGTATCGAACTCCGTCGACCGCCTCGGTCGCCTGCAGCGCGTGCGCGAGCACGTCCCAGTCGCCGATACGGTCACCGGCGATCGATTCGGGACGCATGAACGGCGCATCGAGTCCAGCTTCTAGTGCGACGCGGGCGATCTCCGAGTGATCGGTCGAGACCACGCGGCGGTCGATCTCGGGCACCGCTGCGGCCACATCGCCGGCCAGCGCCACCAGCGACCGGCCGCCGACCGTTCGCAGGTTCTTCATCGGGATGCCCTTGGATCCCCCTCGTGCCGGCACCACGGCCAGCACCCGACGACCGTCGATCATGGTTGGGTTCCTTCCTTGTGTTGGACGATCAGGCACAGGTTGTCGGCGCGACCGTTCGCTTCGAGCCAAGCCTGCCAGTGGCGGTCGATCGTGACGTCCAGCGGTGCCATCGGAGTGCGCCCGCGCGGGCGGCCTTCCTTTAGCCAGTGCATCGTGTTGGCGATGCCATAGCGATGGACATGCCGTATCTCGGCGACCGCCAGGCCTGCTTCGTACGCGCAGCGACCGAGGCTGGCCGCGTCGAAGGCCCAGCGGTGCTGCACGCGGTAGAAGAACTGCGGAAAGGTGGCGGGCAGCAATTCCATCAGGATATCGCGCCGGTTCGGCGTCGTGACCACGGCCACGCCGCCCGGCGCCAGCAGCCGGCCGATGTCCTGCAGAAACTGGCGCGGCTCGTCGACATGCTCGATCACCTGCGTCGACAGCACGACGTCGACGCGGCCGGCCCATTGCTCAGCCGCCTGCGCCGCGCCCGCGTACCAACGGTAACCGCGCTGGCCGAGCGATTCCGACCAAGGAACGGCCGGCTCGATCGCGAGCAGCGTGCCCGCGACGCCGCGCAGATGGTCCAGCAGGGCGCCGCCGCCACAGCCGACGTCGGCCACGGTCAGCCCCCGCAGCGACCGTGGCCAGAGCGCCTCGAGCGTGAAGCGCGCAAGTTCGTCGTGTGTCGCAAAGTGTTTTGTGGCGTCGTGATCCTGAGCGATATGAGCCCGGTATTCGCTCGACTCGTACGCCGCGTGGCCGAGGCAGGCGCTTTCGGCTAAGCGGTCGACGCCGCAGCCACCGCAGCGGCGCACCTCAGCCTGGCGCCAAGCGCCAAACACGCCGTCTCGTACGGGACCGGGGTGGACGGGGAACCAGTCGTTGCTGCCGCAGACCGGGCAGACCGGGAAGTCGTCGGCTGTCATGCTGTGCGGGCCACGTCGACGAGCAGGGATTGAAGTTCGTCCAACGAATAGACCCCTTCCGGGCCGCTAGCCCCACGGGCTTCGCCGACTGGAAAGAACCGGCAGCCGACCGCGGCGGCGCTGGCACGGTCATCAGCGCCATCGCCTACCACCACTACCGCGTCGGGCGAGAGCGCTTGCGCCGCGAACAGTTCACGCAGCGTATCGACCTTGGCGGGGGGACTGCCGGCCACGTGGTCGAAGCAGGCCGTCCAGCCACGGCCGGCCACGATGGCCACGAGGTTCTCGTGCGGCGTCGCCGAGCTCAGCACGATGCGCATCTCCGCGCGGCGTAGGCGTGCCAGCAGCGCGCTCGCGCTGGGCATCTCGGGCGCGGCGGTCACAGCCGCGTCGACGATGCCACTATATGCATCGACCGCCGCGCGTAGAGCCGCTTCGTTGGCGGGGGCACCGTCGCGATCAGCGAGATAGGCGGCGACGATGGCGTGACGGTCGCCCGTCACTTCGTCGACCATGCGCAGCATGCGCTGCTCGCCGCCGGGGTCGCGGCGGGCGAATTGCAGGAAGGCGTGGCGCTTAATCTCGTTCGAGTCGACCAAGGTACCATCAAAGTCGAAGACGACTGCCCGGATCATGCTCATACCTGCGGCCGTGCCCCGCGCAGCTGCTCTGTGATCTGGAAGCGGCCCCAGTGGTCGACGATTGTCTTGCGCTGCTTGGACGTGAGCGCGTTGATCGCCGGATCGCGGTAGACCGAGTCGTTCGGGTAGGCTGTAGTCGATATTTCTTCGAAAACACATCCAGTTTCAGTTCTGAAGCAGTGCCACACTCCCGGTGGCACGGTAAGCGTATCGCCTGGCTTGAGAATGCGCTCGCGCCCATCCAATTCGCTAATGAGGTCCCCCCACAAGACAATGAAAGTTTCCTCTTTCAGTTTGTGGTAATGATGAGGATGGCGCTGACCTGCTAATTGAACAAGTACTTTCTTAGCGTATTCTCGATTAATTACGTTGATAAGTACCGCACCGACTTCTCGGAAATTAACAACGCCATAATGATGAGAATACTCGGTAACGAATTCATGGGTTAAAGGAACGCGTGCATATGCAAGTAATGCTTTAACTTCATGGATCGCCTTTTTGAGCACACGCTCGTCTGGATCACCCGGAATATTAGCCGAAGAAGTTAAGAGGGGTTGATCCGGATCAACTACTTGGTTCATGACGATTCCGTTCTTCCACTGTCCAGATGAAAGCTGACCGGGTCGGTAGGGAAATGCGAAGTAAACTTGTTCACGATGAACCGGCTGTCCAGGTTCAATTCGCTCCCGTGCAAAGATTCCCCTTGCTAGATCATCGATTGCCTTACGCTCTTCGGGTAATGCCTCTGTGCGATTTCTCGAGCCAATCAAAACCTTTGCACGCTTATAGGCTGTGAACCACTTATCTAGCAAGGCTGGCGTTGATGAATAGGCGTTGAGTTTAATTTCATCTGTCTCAACGCCGACGTGGCGTTCGAACATCTCAGCGCCAAGTGCGGCCGCTAAACCTACATGAATGGTATCTATTGGCGATTCATGGGTTGACCAACCAATCACACGATCTGGGTAGCGTTCCTTAAAACCAGCGATGTTGGCTAAGTTGCAGGCCTCGTCAGGCGTGGGATACAACGACACACAATGCATCAGTGCAAAGTCGCACCCTCGATGAACAAAAAAGCTTACCAGATCATCTACTTCGTGCTGTTGAAGGCCCCCAGTTGATGCGATTATTGGCAGTCCGCTATCGGCAATTTTTTCTAATAAGGGCCAGTCGGTAGCAGAGCAGCTTGCGACTTTGATAATATCGAAGCCAAGTTCAATGATTTTTTCAACAGATACCTCATCGAATGGCGTGCACATAGCAAGGAGTCCTTCTTCGCTCACTGTAGCCACTAGCTTTTCAAAATCTTCCCAATTTAGGCGAGTCGAAAGAAAGCGAGGTACATGTTTATTTTTCGGGGCATCCCTTTCATCCGAGTGAATAAAATTGGGCAAATCCCGAAATTGAAATTTGATTGCAGCACGTACACCATGAGATTTTGCTACTGCCGCACACTCTTTAATGATCCTATTTCCGTGTGCAACGCTACCTTGATGATTGTTGGCAACATCAAGAACGAATAGATTTTTGAAGTCGAATTTACTTAGGATTTCCATGATTTTCTTTTCTGGGGATTAAACTGTACTCAAAGCGTTAGCTGAATAACCCTTTGAATAATCGATCAGCACCTTGCGCCCGGTTTCGCTGGACAGGTGAGCCGCAGCTACCACAAGCATCGTGTCTAACCCGTGCCGAATATGGATCGGAGATTCCTTTGGGTTAGAGCACAAAGCTTCTTGGATGTGCTTTAGCTCTTCAATGAAATCATCCGGTCGCGTTTTTGAGATGCGCTGCTCCTGTTGTATGCGGCCAGGCAATGATGACGCTACGACATCAACTCCAGGCTCTTTCCCAACTTGTAACTCTACATAACCATCTACGTACTGGATTCTTGCCCATTTCCTGGGGGGCTGCGTAACAACGTCTTGTACGCATCGACCAATCAAGCCCTTTTCAGTACGAAAATTCATCACACAAAGGCGGTCGTATTTCACCTTGGCGTCTTCGACAAATTCCAGCATCGCTTGAACTTCAACAATACGTCCAGCACCAATTTCGTACGCAAAGTGTTGCCACAAATTCGCTGCGTGAGAGTGCTCGCTGGATGCACCGCCACCACGATCACTAAATCCCAAATAGGAATCCGCTGGTCCTGATAGCCAAGGATGTGCGCCGAAAATACCGCCCCAATGTTCTCTAAATTCTACATCGAGTGTGACAACTTGACCAAGGCCGCCAGTCTTAGAAACGTGAGATGTAATACGTGAAGCCTTGCCTACAATGTGATCATATCCAACAAAAGTCGGGATCCCTAATTTCTCAGCCTTTTTATAAAATTCGTCAGCTAACGCAAGGTCAGGACCGCAAACGGGCTTCTCTATAAGAATTGCCCTCGGCTTTTCATCAAGAGCCTCCAAGGCTAGGGCCAAATGAACATCCGGTGGGGTTCCAATAAAAATCAAGTCATATTCACCTTTTGGTGCATCCTTGTTTTCATATAGCCTGATTCCCTCATCCCATTTTCCATATCTGGACGGATAGATCATATTCCGGGTACGCTCGAGTGCCTTTGGATCCACATCGCAAATATCAACTGACCAACCCATTGTGCGTGAAGCATGAGCGAGGTGATTTCCAATCGATCCTGCTCCTATTACTTTAACTTTCATGTCGTGATTCCATTTCTGAATAAATTTTTAAATATTAACTGGCGGATTCAAGTTTGAAGTGCAACTTTTGTAAGTACAGTGGACCAATCTGACAAGACAGAAATTAGTCTAATCTAAGCTGGTCTGTCCGTCCTTCATGCAGCTGCATGACACGGGACTTTAACCCGCTAGATTTATTCCTGTTACTGCGAACGGTCAGGTCTTCCATTTGACATTTTCACCCCCCTCTTTTCCGCCTGTTTCACCGCCCGACTCATGGTTGTGTAACTCACACGAAGTTTTTTTATATCGCCCCGGCCATTCTACGGAAGCTGGAGCTGCACTAGAATAGTTGTTCGTACGTGTCTTGTTCCACCACCCGTCCGTGTTCCAGCTCCAAAATAGTGTCGCAGCGCCGCACGGTATGTAGCGGCCAGCAGCTGGCGGAGCCGACCATGCCGCGGTGGCCTGCAACGTAAATTTTGGCTTGCTCGCTCATTTAGGTTGTTCTGCCGTAAGTGTCTTCAAACCGAACAATGTCGTCTTCGCCCAAATAGCTGCCCGACTGCACTTCAATGATTTCCAGTGGGATGCTGCCGGGGTTTTTCAGGCGGTGTATTTCACCCAAGGGGATGTAGGTGGACTGGTTTTCTGTGAGCAAGATGACTTTGTCACCGTTGGTGATTTCTGCTGTGCCTTTGACCACAATCCAATGCTCGGCGCGGTGGTGGTGTTTTTGCAAGCTGAGCGATGCACCGGGCTTGACCTGAATGCGCTTGACCTTGAAGCGCTCGGCTTCGTCAATGCTGTCGTACCAACCCCAGGGGCGGTGCACTTTGCGGTGCAAGCTGTGTTCTTCGCGCTCGGTCTGCTGCAGTTGGGTGACGATGCGTTTGACGTCTTGGCTGCGCGATTTGTCGGCGACCAGCACGGCGTCTGCCGTTTCAATCACGATGAGGTCTTTGACACCCACCAAGCTGACCAAGCGGCTGCTGGCGTGCACCAGGGTGTTGTGGGTGTCGGCGCTGAGCACATCGCCTTGGTGGGCGTTGCCTTGCGCGTCTTTGGCCAGCACGCTCCACACGGCGTCCCAGGCGCCAAGGTCTGACCAACCGGCGTCAAGCGGGATCATTTGGATGGCGAAGTTGCTGCCCGGGCAGTGCTCCATCACAGCGTAGTCCACCGACTCGCTGGGGATAGCGGCAAACTCTGCTTTGCCTGGGCGGATGAATGGGCTTGAGGTGTTGCTGTCTGCGCTGCGGCTGGCCCATGCGGCGCGGGCGGCTTGGGCGATGTCGGGGCGAAATTGCTCAAGGGCCTTGAGCCAGACGGAGGCTTTGAGCACAAACATGCCGGCGTTCCAAAAGTAGCCGCCTTGGGTGATGTACTGCTGGGCGGTTTCTTGGTTCGGTTTTTCTACGAAGCGTTGAACGTCGATGGCATGGATTGCCGCGTCGCTACGCTCCTCGCAATGACGAGTTTGAATGTAGCCGTAGCCCGTTTCGGGGCGGTCGGGGGTGATGCCCAAAATCACGATGGTGCCAGCATCAGCTTGGCGAATTGCAGCCTGCATGGCCACTGTGAAAGCGGCGGTGTCGGCTACGGTTTGGTCTGCGGGGGTGACCACCAGCACGGGGTCAGCGCCCTGCTCTAGCGCCGCCAAAGCGGCCAGCGTCAGGGCTGGAGCGGTGTTGCGGCCAATAGGCTCAAGTAAGGCAGCACCTAAAGCAATGCCCACTTCGCGCAGTTGTTCAGCCGCTAAAAACCGGTGCTCTTCACCGCTGACGATGGTTGGCGCCGCCACAGCAATATCTGGCGCGCCCAAGCCTCCCAAGCGCTTGGCGGCCAGCTGAAACAGGCTGTCGTCGCCGGTGAGGCAAAGGAACTGCTTGGGGAAACCTGCACGCGACAGCGGCCAAAGGCGTGTGCCTGAACCGCCACACAGGATGACGGGGGTGACTTGAATGGCAGCGCTGCTGGGGGTCATACTTTGTCCGAATTGGGCGTGGTTGCGTTGCTTTTTATTTCTGACGTCAGCGCGTTTATTTCCAGCTTCATGGCGTCGTATTCGGCCATCTTGCGTTTGAGAAACCGCGTGGTCAGCATCGCTTTTTCAGCGATGCCCTGCGGGGTGAGCACATAGATGTAGCCAAACTTGTTTTTGGACTGGCTGAAGTTCTGCACCTTGACCCAGCCTTTGTCGATGAGCGCATTCAGGCAGTAATTCAGGCCGCTGGTGCTGACGCCCAGCCGTTCAGCAATCTCGTGTTGAGTGACGTCGGGGTCGGCTTGCAGCATGCGCAATACCCTGAAGTAAGTGTCTTCTTGAAGTTGGGCGCGGCGGCTGGTCATATAGGAGGAGGTGTTTTGCCACGCTACCGCCGTGCCGTGTCACGATCAGCAAGCGCGCTAGGGGCTGTTCCGCAAGGGAACGTTTGTGCGAATTCGCATGATTCTAGGGCTTTCCTGATGAGTTTTTAATGCCAACTGCAAAATATTTATCGAATGCATTAGCGTTATGACGCTTCGCCGCTATCTGAGGGGATCGTTTCGGCCTGCTGTTGCACGGCTTCCTCCATGCTGATGGTGTTTACCACCAGCTCAAATTGTTCCAAGATGTCAGGCTCGTGGCGTTGGATGTAGCTGCTGACCGCCTCGTTTGCCAGCAGCTTGGTGAGGTAGCCCTTGGCAACCACCAGGTTAAGCAAGTCGGAACCATAGTTTTGTTCGGCGTCTTTTATGTACTACGCTTACTGTTATTGTCGTAAGATGTTGATCTGAGAGACGCTGCTACCCTTAAAGCGGCTGGCGTTTGGCAATAACACTATGTGTGATACCATTGGTTGTCTGCGG
>Ga0209702_10005052_pt1 | contig 18414 bp, 15 predicted proteins | sample FRY01_FD_187210 | JGI IMG/M metagenome (GOLD analysis project Ga0209702, IMG submission 187210) | Freshwater microbial communities from Lake Fryxell liftoff mats and glacier meltwater in Antarctica - FRY-01 (SPAdes) (version 2) | ecosystem: Environmental > Aquatic > Freshwater > Ice > Glacier...
GAGAAAGGCTGAGCCGAGAGCAGCCGCCTGAGCATCTGCAAAAGACCATCGCTGGAGGAAAGAAGCAAACCAAGAGGCGGAGCCATGCCCGCGAGAGGAGAGAAAAAGCGAAAAAAGACCGCCGCGACCATCAAAGAGCCGCGAAGAGGTCGTCAAGCAGCCAAGAGAAGGCCATCATGCCGCTCGAAAATCTCCGCAAGTTCGCGGAAAACGCCCCGATTGAAAAACACCCGCCTTTGGGACAGGCTCTATTTTGTCTGTTGTGGGCCGTTTTCAAATCCTGCCGCGCTCCAAACCCGGCCATATAATCAACCAAACAGCGTGGTGAGCGGCTGGCCTTTGTCGGCGACGGTGAAGGGGCGCTTGCTGGGGCTGTAGAGCACCTGGTCGAGCGGGATGCCGAGGGCGTAGGCGATGGTGGCGTTGAACTCGGGGATGGTGACGGGGGTTTGCTCGGCCTTGTCGCCGCTGGAGTCGGTGCTGCCATAAATCTGGCCACCACGGATGCCACCGCCGGCCAGGAGGCAACTGAAGCCGCGCGCATGGTGGTCGCGACCGTCGTTTTGATTGATCTCGGGCGTGCGGCCGAACTCGGTGGCGAGGACGACGAGGGTGTCCTGGAGCATGCCACGGGATTCGAGATCCTGGAGCAGGGTGCTGAGGGCGGTGTCGAGTTCTTCGCAAAGTTCGGGCACGCGGGTGAAGTTGGCATTGTGGGTGTCCCAACTGCCGAAGGAAACCTCGGCGAAGCGCACGCCGTGCTCGACGAGGCGGCGGGCGAGGAGGCAGCCCTGGCCGAAGCGGTCGCGGCCATATTTGTTGCGCAGGGCGTCGGGTTCGGCGGCGAGTTCAAAGGCTTTCAATTCCTCGCTCTTCATCATCTTGAGGGCGTCGTCGTACATGTCGGCGTAGGCGCGGACGTTTTTGACGTCGTAGGTGGCGGCGAACTTGCTATCAAGCTGCTTGGCGACGTCGAGGCGGCTGTTGAAGCGTTCTTCGGTGAACCAGGAGTTGGTTTTGACGTTGTTGATGCCGTTTTCAGGATCGTTGATCATCAGCGGCGCGAAGCGGCTTTCGAAGAAACCAGCGCCGGGATGGCGGCTGTCATTGCCGATCATGACGCTGCCGGGGAGGGTGGGATTCCCACGGTCCTGGAACTTCTGTAGCCACGCGCCCATGGAGGGGTGGCGGATGCTGCTGCGCTGGGTGTAGCTGGTGTGCTGGTAGTAGTTGCCCTGCTCATGCGCGCCCTGCGTGGTGGTCATGCTGCGGATGACGGCGAGCTTGTCCATCTGCCGGGCAAGGAGTGGGATGTTGTTGGAGACGCGGATGCCATCGACGTTGGTGTTGATGACTTTCGTGAGGCCCATGACATCGGCATTGTCTGGCTTCGGGTCAAAGGTGTCGAGGTGGCTCATGCCGCCGTTCATGTACAAGTAGATGACATTGCGCGCGGTGGCGGCCTGTTTGAGCGGGGAGGTGCCCTGACCAGGGGCGGCGATGACGCGGGAAGCGGCGGTGACGCCGAGGAAAGTTTTGGCGGCACCGGTGACGAAGGAGCGGCGGGAAAGGTCGTGGCGGAGGTTCATGACTTGTTTGGGGTATGCCCTGTAACGCCAGAGTTGCCGGGACTTATCACCAGATCGAAAAAACGCGGCCGGAGCAGTCTAACCGGGGGCGCGGCGGCCGAATTTGCGTTCCAGCTCGGCGGTGGAGATTTGCACCAGGGTTGGCCGACCATGAGGGCAGCAGTAGGGCATCTCGCAGGCGAGGAGATCTTTGAGCAGGGCCTGCAATTCGGGCAGGGAGAGCGCGTCGTTGCTTTTCACGGAAGCACGGCAGGCGGTGGTTGCGATGGCGTCCTCACTGAGGCGCAGCGAGGAGGTTTTACTGCTCAGGCTGCTGAGTTCTTCGATGACTTGGTCCAGCCAAGCGGCGGGATCGTCGGTTTTCAGGAATGCAGGCAGGGTCTCGACCTTGAAGATGTTCGGGCCGAAGGGTTCGATCTCAATGCCCAGGCGGCTGAGGGCGGTCAGGTTTTGCTTCAGCAGGTCGGCGTCGCGGGGTGTGGTTTGCAGCGTGACGGGTATCAGCAGGCGCTGGCAGGGGACGCCGCCGGATTCGAGTGCGCGGCGGAATTTTTCGAAATTCACACGTTCATGCGCCGCGTGTTGATCCATGAGCACGAGGCCCTCTTTGCTCTCCATCAAAACATAGAGCTTTTGGAGGACACCGATGATGCGGAAATCAGTCGGGCTGGTGGTTGCCGTGGCAGTGGGCTTGGGTTCAGCCGCAGGCTTGGGGAAGGGGCTGGCGGCTGGCGGTTGCGATTCAGCGCGGGCCGTTGGCTGGATGACAGTGCTGACTGATTGCGGCGCTGAAAGCGGCACCGCTTGCCGCATCGGCGGCGTGGAGGCGACCACGGGCATGCGTAGCTCCTCCTGGCGGCTGTCTGGCACTACAGGGGCGGGACGCGCAGGGGCATGACCGGTGGGCAGCTTGGCGGCGTTCTCCAAGGTGCGACCAACACAGTGCGCGATGGCGTCGCGCACGCCGTTGCCATCGTGGAAGCGCACCTCTTTTTTCGCCGGATGTACATTCACATCGAAGGCCTGCGGTTCCATCTGGATGAACAGGAAGGTGATCGGATACTGGCCCTTCATCAGGGCGGTGTGGAAGCCCTCACGCAGGCCATACGAGATGCTGGGGCTTTCGATGGGGCGACCGTTCAAATACGTCGTCTGCATCTGGCGGTTGGAGCGGCTCATGCCGGGACCGCCGATGTAGCCGGAGACAGTCACCCCCTGGCGCGTGGTTTCCTCGACCTTGAGCAGCCGGGAGGCCAGTTCCTCGCCCATGAGGCCGCGAATGCGCTCCAGCATGTCGCGCGTGGCCGGGAGATGCAGCACGAGCTCGCCATTGTGCGTGAGGGTGAACGCTACTTGCGGATTCGCGATGGCGTGCAGCCGCAACTGCTGCTCCACATGCGCGAACTCGGTGTTTTCCGTGCGCAGGAACTTGCGCCGGGCCGGCACATTGAAAAAAAGCGTGCGGGCCTCAATGACAGTGCCGGGAGCGCCCCCATGATCGCGCACTGCGGTGAGCTTGCCGCCGTTCACCTCGATCTCGGTGCCGACCAGCGCTTCCTTCTCGCGTGTGGCAAGGCGGAAACGCGACACGCTGGCGATGCTGGGGAGCGCTTCACCGCGAAAACCGAAGGTGCAGATCGCGCCGAGGTCTTCCTTGGTCCGTATCTTGCTAGTAGCATGACGTTCCAAACACAGCATGGCGTCCTCCCGGTCCATCCCCGAACCATCATCGACAATGCGAATCAAGGCGCTGCCGCCTCGCTGCGCATGCACCTCAATGTGGCGTGCGCCGGCGTCGAGGCTGTTTTCCACCAGTTCACGCACCAGGGCGGCCGGACGCTCCACCACCTCGCCCGCAGCCACCTGGCTGGCGAGTGCGTCTGGAAGAATGCGAATTTTAGCCATGAAAGTCGATAAAGTGCGTGGCAGGGAACGTAGTTTCCTGTCAGAAGGAAATGTCACCTTGGCTGTCTGGCGAGGATTTGCAATCTCAGCACTTCTCTGCCATCAGACTTCCGTTCCTTTTCTGCCTTATTTCGCATGATTTCTCTCACTTCCAACGCCGTAGAACACCTTAAATCCCTCATTGTGGAAAAGGCGGCGTCTGCCAGCACCGGTTTGCGGCTGCGCGTCGAAAAAGGTGGCTGTGCCGGCATGCAGTATGTGATGGGGCTGGATGAGTCGAAGCCCGACGACACCGTGCAGACGCAGGATGGCGTCTCCATCATCACCGACCAGGAGAGCCTGGGCTACCTGCGTGGTTGTCAGATCGACTACGTGGACTCGTTGGCGGACACCGGCTTCAAGCTGACCAATCCGAATGCCGCCCGCAGCTGCGGGTGTGGCACCTCATTTGAGCCGCAGAAATCCTGACATTTGAAGCAAACTTGTTGCCAACTTATTCACAAAATTTACTTTTCAAATTCACTCATTCTAGTATAATTCGAGCAATTCTATTTTATAAAAACTAAAAAATTCGCAAAAATGCCATGCAAATTCGATTCTTGAGCGACGGCAATGAATATCGTTCCTACGGCGGCGGGAGTTTTTCCAAGAAAAAAGACTCCGGCGGCATTTTCTGGTGGACCATCCTGATCACACTGCTGATGGGCTTCGCCACCTTCTGCTGGTTCTTCAGCATCATGGTGTTCGCGCATCCTGAAAAGCCGTTTAACTACCGCGTGCTCGCGCGCTTCGAAAAACTTGATCCACTGCGCAAGTTCACCAACTACACGGTGCCGCAGGGCAAGTTCCTTCCCGCTCGCGATCTGCTGACGGAGTTTTATGCTTTCTCTTCGGAGCAACTCGCGGTGAAGAACGATCTGCTCAAGCGTTCTTACATTCGCAACTACAAGCAGGACCAACCGCTCTATGTGAAAGGCTCCTTTCAAGTGATCAATGCACGTCCGCTCACCGCGAGCGATGTCATCACTGAAGGCTGGGTGGTGCGTGCGCGCTCTGCCGACATTGAAGACGTCGATATTGAAATCGTGCTTCCTGGCAACAAAGACGAGGCTGATCCCTTCCAGGTTGGCGACACCTTGCTGCTCGATCAGAAGAGCACCTTTGCTGCGGCACTGCATGTGCAAAAGTTTGACCAGGAGCGCGTCTGCGTGACGCTCATGCCACTGGCTTATCAGGGATTTGCCGCCAAGGATGGCAAGCAGTTCGAGATGAAGCCGCCGGTGAAGCTCAACATGGAAGCCTACTGGCCGCTCACCCGCGATCCTGGTGCTGCCGTGCTTGATGGCGCGGCTGACAAAGTGGTGTTGAAGCAAGACTGAAGCATCCACCCATATTTTTGTGAAGCGGAAGGCGCTGCCTTCCGCTTTTTTTGTCACCAGCACTTCTGCAAATCGAAGTGCTCGTTCCTTGCATCCGCGCAGGTTCACGCCATTAGCAAAGCATGTCCGCCGACTACCAACCTGCCACCCTCGCTGATGTTCAGCGACTGCGTGCCTCCCTGCATGAACAGGGTAAAAAACTGGTGTTCACCAACGGCTGTTTTGATCTCCTGCATGCGGGCCATGTGCGCTATCTACAGCAGGCGCGTGCTCTGGGTGATGCGATGGTCATTGGGTTGAACTCCGATCAATCGGTTCGCGTGCTCAAAGGCCCGGAACGTCCGCTCAATTCGGAGAATGATCGTGCGGAAGTTCTGGCAGCCTTGAGGGCGGTGGATGCCGTGGTCGTGTTTGAGGATCAGCGTGCCACTTCGCTCATCCAGGGAATTCGTCCGCATCTGTATGTGAAGGGCGGCGACTACACCGTGGATTCATTGAATGCCGAAGAACGCGCCGCTCTCGCAGACGCAGGCACGGAGATTTGCATTCTGCCGCTCGTGCCTGGCAAATCGACCACCAGCACGATCAACAAGATGCTTGGCGGCGCTGTTTGCGACTCCGACAAGCTCCGCCTCGCCGCGCTGGGCTCGGGGGAAGGCTCCAATCTGCGCGCCATCATTGACGCAGTGCAAAGCGGCTCGCTCAATGCAGAGATCGTCCTCGCGCTCTCGGATCAATCTGCTTCCAACTTCCTCAACATTGCCCGCACGGCCGGATGCCCCGCCCAGTTTGTCGATGGCGGTCCCAATCCGCGCAAACTCAGTGATGCCGCGCAGAAGGAGATCTTTGAGCACCTCGAACGTGCTCGTGTGGATGTCGTCGTGCTCGCCGGATTCATGCGCATTCTCAAAGAGCCGGTGATCGGCGGTTACTCCGGCCGCATCGTGAATGTGCATCCTTCCTTGCTGCCAAAACACAAGGGCGCGAACGCACCGCAGCTTGCGCTCGATGCGGGTGACAGCGAGTCCGGCTGCACCGTGCATCTGGTTACAGCGGAAATTGATGGTGGACGCATTTTGGCACAAGCACAGGTGCCGGTGGAGAGCGGTGACACGGCGGCAACGCTGCATGCGCGCATCAAGACCGCGGAACACCAGCTTCTGCCACAAGTGCTCAACGAATGGCGTGAACGCGGATTGCCCGTGCGAGGTGTGACACAGCCATGAGCAGCTTCACCGGCACTCTCAATCACCAGCAGCGCGAGGCCGCCACGTTCATCCATGGTCCGCTGTTGATTCTCGCGGGTGCTGGCACGGGCAAGACGCGGGTGCTCACGGCGCGTATCAGTTTCATGGTCAATGAGGGCATCAATCCGAAAAACATCCTCTCCGTGACCTTCACCAACAAGGCCGCTGCTGAAATGCGGGAGCGTGTCAAAGGCATGGTGCGCGACGGTCTCGGCAAGAAGGTGGTGCTCGGCACCTTCCACGCCTTTTGCGCCCGGCTGCTGCGCGAATTCGCCGCGCATGTCGGCTACAAGAACAACTTCGTCATTTACAGCCAGGGCGAGCAGGAAAGTCTGCTCAAGCGCGTGATGCAGAGCCTGCTGGTCAAGGACGAGAAGCTGGACCCTTCGGTGGCCCTCGCGCGCATCAGCAAGTCCAAGAACGATGGCCAGCCCCTCGGTGATCCGAAGTTCAGCCTCGATGCCGCCATCATGGAGAAATATCAGGACGAGATGCGTGGCCTCAACGTCATGGATTTCGATGATCTGCTCGTGCTCGGCGTGCGTCTGCTGGAAGATCATGCCGATGTGCGCGACATCGTGCAGGGGCGCCATCATTACGTTATGGTGGATGAGTTCCAGGACACGAACTCGCTGCAAATGCGCCTGCTGCGCGCGCTGGTGCCCGCGCCTTACAATGTCTGTGTCGTGGGTGATGATGACCAGAGCATCTATGGCTGGCGCGGCGCGGAGATCACGAACATCACCGAGTTCGAAAACTTCTTCCCCAACCCGCATGTGGTGAAGCTGGAGGAAAACTACCGCAGCACCACGCCCATCCTGCACACGGCCAACAGCCTCATCGTCAAAAACGCCGGTCGCCGACCCAAATCGTTATGGAGCCGTAACGGTGGCACCGATCCCGTTCGTCTCATCGTGACGCAGGATGAAAAGGAGGAGGCCGACATGATCGCGAAGGAGGTCGAAAGCGCCCGCTTTGCCAGCAACCAGCCCTTTGAAGACTTTGCTGTGCTGTTCCGCACCAACGACCAATCTCGCGTGCTGGAGCAGGCCTTCCGCCAGCGCAAAATCCCTTACCGCGTCGTTGGCGCGCGCAGTTTCTTCGACCGCCGCGAGGTGAAGGACATCCTCAGTTATCTCAAGATTCTGCACAACCCGCATGACGACATGAGTCTGCTGCGGGTGCTGAACACGCCCACTCGCGGCATCGGCAGCGCCACGGCAGAACTCGCCCGCGAGCGCAGCATGGAAAAAGGCCACAGCATCTGGGTGGCGTTGTGTGATGAGGACTTCCTGCGCCAGATTCCCGAGAAGTCGCGCAATGCCATTCGCACGTTCACTCATATCATCAGCAAGTTCTCTGGCCCAGCCAATACCCAAGGCACGCAGCTCGTGCCGATGACGGAGGCGCTCATTCTTGAGGTCGCTTACATGGAGTATCTCAAAAAAGCCGCCAAGGAGCCAGAGGATTTCGCTGGCTGGGAAAACGGACTCAAAGAGTTCCTCAAAAGCATCGCGGGCTATGAGGAGCGTGAACGTGCGGGCGGACTCGGCGGCTTTCTCGATGAGATCTGCCTCAATGACGAGCGCGAGGAAAAAGACGACATTGAAAAGAAGAAGGGCGTGTGCTTGATCACGATGCATGCCTCCAAGGGACTCGAATTCCCCATCGTTTACCTGCCCGGCCTTGAGCAGGGCATCCTGCCGCACAAACGCAGCTTTGACGAGGGGCGGGTGGATGAGGAACGCCGGTTGTTCTACGTCGGCATCACGCGGGCCAAGCTGAAGCTCACGATCAGCCATACCCGCACGCGCATGAAGTGGGGCCAGAAGCAAACCACCATGCCCAGCACCTTTCTCAAGGAACTCGACCGCAAATACATCGAGGAACTCGATTACACCCGCCACATGAACGAAACCGTGACGCAGGAGGAGAATACGAATTTTTTCTCCGGTTTGCGGGCCATGCTCGCGGATCAGTAACTGCGCGCATCTGCGTCCATGTCTCCCTCACGTCTCCAGTTTCAGCTCGATGCGCAAGCCAGCGACTCGCGCGCACGCGCCACGACGTTTCGCACGCTGCATGGCACCATCCAGTCCCCGTTGTTCATGCCGGTGGGCACGCAGGCCACGGTGAAAGCGCAGACAGCGGACTCGCTGCATGCCTCTGGCTCGCAGATTCTCCTGGCAAACACCTACCATCTGCTGCTGCGGCCCGGCCCTGAGGTGTTTCGGAAGCTCGGCGGCATTCATCGGTTCATGGACTGGCCCGGCTCGGTGCTCACCGACTCCGGCGGCTATCAGATTTTCTCGCTGCCGCACTCACGCTTGATGACGGAAGCCGGCGCCGTGTTTCAGAGCTACGTTGATGGCCAGCGCATTCTGCTCAGCCCGGAGCTGAGCATTCAGACGCAACGCGCCATCGGCAGTGACATCATGATGGTGCTGGATCAGTGCATCCCGTCCACGGCGGATGAGAAGGCTGCACGCGCCGCGTTGCAGGTCACCCAGCGCTGGGCGGTGCGCAGTCTTGCGGCGCGGGAAGACTCACTGCAGTCGATGTTTGGCATCGTGCAGGGTGCTTTGTATCCGCATCTGCGGCGTGAAAGCGCAGAAGGACTCATGCAGATCGACTTCGATGGTTTTGCCATCGGTGGATTGGCGGTGGGTGAAGAAAAAGCCGAGCGCGAAGACGTGTGCGAGCTGACCGCTGCGCTGCTGCCGCAGGATCGCCCGCGCTACCTCATGGGCGTGGGCACGCCGCTGGATGTGCTGGAGGCTGTGCATCGCGGTGTGGACATGTTTGATTGCATCATCCCCACGCAGGTGGCGAAACGCGGCTCCGTGTTCACCTCACGCGGCATCGTCGAGCTGCGCCGCTCGGTGTACAAAATGAGCGAGGCGAAGCTCGATCCCGACTGCACCTGCCCGGTCTGCGCGAAATACTCACGCGCTTATCTGCATCACCTCACCAAGACGCAGGAACCGCTCGGCTGGCAGCTCCTAGGCCAGCACAATATTCACTTTTACCACCAGCTCATGTGCGAGATTCGCCAGAGCATTCTGGAGGATCGTTTTCTGCCGCTCTACCGGGAGAAACGCGAGATCTTGCAGGTCGAGGATGTCGATCATCCCGTGACACTGCCGAAAGCAGGTGTCGCGAAGCCGCAATGTCTCGGTGATTACGAACTGCATGGCGATCCGCCTGCCATTCGTCACCGCGATGGCCAGATCATTCCGTCGCAGACCGACTCCAAGTGGCCTGAGCAGGTGCAACTCGCCCGCCTGCTGCGCTTGCCAGCCGGCGTCAGTGCCGCAGACTCCGCGCCGCTCATCGTTTGGGATGTGGGCCTCGGAGCCGCTGCTCCTGCGCTCTCCCTCATCCTCGCCTATGAAGAGGAGACGCAAAAAGGCCCAGTGCGTCCGTTGCATCTCGTGAGCTTCACCGCCGATCTCGCGCCGCTGCGCCTCGCTCTCAGTCACAAACGCCGCTTACCCTATCTGCGTCATGGTGCTGCCGATACGCTCGCGCTGCGCGGCGTGTGGGAGTCACGCTACTGCCCCGGCTTGAAATGGACGCTGCTGCATGGCTGTGGCGAAGAGGTGCGCGCGCAGGCTCCTGGGCCGCCGGAAGTGGTGCTGGAAGCTGCGCCGTGATTGCTGCGGATGAAACTCACACCGCCACCGCGCTGGCGATGATCTCCTGCGCCAGTCCTGGAATTTTCGCCAGCGTGTTGGCGGGCGTGTCACGCAGGGCAGGGACGTGGAGGGTGTCCTCCTCAAGGCTGTGCAGCAGGCGGTCCAACGCCTGGGCAAAGGCCGTGACCGCGGCGGTTTCCTCCGCGTGGTCGTGTCGCAGGCCGTTGAGCAGCGCCACATGCTCGTAGCGTTGCAGCCATTCGGCGGCACGCGGGCGGTAGCGCGCGATGATCAGGCGCAGCAGGTTTTCAGCAGAGCTTGGTTCGGCCTCGCGCAGCACTTGATACACGAGGCAGCGTGCCACATCGGCGGCGGCAGAGATCAGTCCCGGCTCGTTCACGCCGATTTCATCGTGGGTGAGCGTGCGGTGGCGGTGCTCGAAGTGGAAGCCGAGATCCACCTGGCATTGCTGTGCTTCGGGCAGTTGGCGGAAAGCCTCGCACAGAATGGAAATCTCCAGCCCCCAGCCGCCCGGCAGGCTGAAGCCCTTCAGCGCATCCATGTCGGCGGCAAACTCACCCGAAAGCGGGTAGCGGAAGCTGTCCAGGTGTTCGATCAGCGGCTTAGAGCCGAGCACATCACGGCAGGCCTGCACCAGCGGGAAGATCAGCAGCCGCGTCACCCGGCCATACAGGCGGTCCGACACGCGGCTGTAGTAGCCCTTGGCAAAGCGGTAGCCCATCTGCGGATGCAGCAGCGGGTAGCACAGCCGCCACAGCAGATCGCGGCTGTAGTTCAGGATGTCCGTGTCATGACTGACGACGATGCCGCCAAACCCGCGCGCTTGCAGATAGGCGATGCCCATCCAGATGTTCGAACCCTTGCCGGCATGCGGCCCGGCCAGCCCGGCCTCGTCCATGCGCTGATAAGCGTGCGCGAGTTGCGGGCCATCATTCCACAGCACATGCGTGGTTTTGCCGCGCAGGTTTTGCCGGAAAAACACCAGCGCGCGCTCGTGCTCGGCGGCGTCCATGCCGTTCATGCTCAGGATGACCTCGCTGATGTGTCCCGCCTGCGAGACTTCCTCCAAAATGCGCGGCAGGGCCGGGCGCTCGCATTCGGCATAGAGTGCGGGCAGCAGCAGCGCCACGGGTTTATCCGCCGCCCAGCTCAGCATTTCATGCTCGCGCTCTGCACTGTCTGCATGAGCAAGGTGATGGAGGGTGGGAACGCGTGCGTGCTGATAAAAGTCGGCCATGTGGAGTCGTGGTCCTCAATTACGCGCAACAGTTCCCATTGAAACGAAATTGTTTAAATCTGCGCCGCATTGTCGGGCGCGCGTGACGGCGAGTCTTCCTCGCCGTTGAGCGCTAGGGTCTCCAAATCCGCGTCGATCTCCAGGGGCTCTGCCTCGATCTCGATCTCCTGCCGCCATTTGCGTGAAACCCACGGCCGCACCAGGCCATACATCAGGTAGCTCACGAAGATGACGGCGGGCATCCATTGCCAGTTCATCACCGTAAAGGCCACCACGAAGATGCTGATCAGCACCCAGTGGAAGGACCGCTTCGTGCGCCAGTTCACCGCCTTGAAGCTCGGATATTCCAGACCGCTCACCATCAGGTAAGAGAGCAGTGCCATCAGCCCGGCCAGCGCATATTTCCAGTTGCCGATCTCTTTGTCATTGCTGTCCAGCCAGATGATCAGCAGCGTCAGGGATGAGATCACCCCGGCAGCCGCCGGAATCGGGCAGCCGCGGAAGCCCTTGGTGCTGCATTTCACGTCCGCCGCTGCCAGGCAGTTGAAACGCGCCAGCCGCATCGCCCCGCAAACGAGGTACACGCAGGAGATCAGCCAGCCCAGCCCCTTGGGCGTGTCGATTTCCTTCAGCACGATGTCATGCACCAGCAGCGCCGGTGCCACCCCGAAGGAAACGATGTCTGCTAGCGAGTCCAGCTCGCGGCCAAACGGACTCTCCGTGCCGCCCATGCGTGCCACGCGGCCGTCCAGCGCGTCAAACACGCAGGCCAGCAGGATCAGCAGGATCGCATAATAATAGTGCAAATGGTTATCCAGATGCCGACCGTCAAAAATTTGCAGGATGGCGAAAAAGCCGCAAAGGATATTCCCCGCCGTCATCAAGGTGGGCAGGACTGGAATGCGTGGCTCGTGTGCGGCAGACATGGCGGGAAAAGTGAATGACGAATGCGGGAATGTCGAATGACGAATGCGGAAATGGGGACGAAGAAGCATTCCCGCTACATGGTGTAGGTGTGGATGTAGATCTTGCCGTCCTCAGGAACGAACCCTACCCAGCCATGGATGCGCCCCGTGAGTTTTTGAGGACTATAAAACTTTAAGCGGGGGAAGGTGTCGAAATTTAGCCACCAAGTTGATGATTGTTTAGGACCAACATAATTGGGAGGCGAGTCTAGCGGCTGCAGTGGGGTGAGGAGTTTATCCCAAGCGGGAATGTCGACTGGAGCAACTGTCAGGACATAGAATGCATGAAAATCCGACGGGCCGAGATGACCATCACCAATCTGTTCTTCAAGAAAGTTGGCATCAAGCAGCGGACTTGGGAGAGCTGTGTGCTTACTGATGATCGTCGAGATAGCTTTGATGCGTTCTGCTTGGGAGCCGGTGATCGCATAGACGGATTCTGCGGGTGGTCTGGGTTTACAAGCAGTCATCAAGCAGAACAGAAGTGCGGCGAATATCTTCATGGCAGGTATAAAAAAGGCACCCGTTAGCGGGGATGTCTGAGTTGAGCTTGCCAGCGAACCAGTGACAAGCCGAAAGCCGCGATGTTTTGCCATACGCTGCTGGCACGCGACTGATGGCCTCCGGCTTGCATTGCCCGGTTTTGCCGTTATGGCATCACTCACACGCGCAGAAACGTTGAGTTTGCAGGTATCCCTGGCACGCTGCTTCGACATTCGTCATTTCCCCCTCTCCCATGCCCCCTGCTGAACTTCCACCGCTGACCGGTGACATGACCATGAGCCAAGTGCTCCAGGCTTATCCTGGGGCGCAGCGGGCGCTGTTTGCGAAGTATCACATCGGCGGCTGCCGCAGTTGTGGCTTCCAGCCGGCCGAGACGCTGGCGCAGGTGTGTGAACGGAATGAAAATATCCCCGTCGCCGAGGCCGTGGCGCATATTCAGGAGAGTCATCAGGGCGACAGCTCGCTGCAAATCTCCCCGCAGGAGCTGGCGGTGCTGCTGCGGAACCAGCCTGAGCTGGTGCTGCTCGATGTGCGCACGCGGGAGGAACACGACGCGGTGAAGCTCCCCGGTGCGCGTCTGCTGACGCAGGAGCTGGTGCAGGAAATTTTCACCAGCGGTGACAAGACCCAGCCCATCGTGCTCTACGACCACACCGGCTCGCGCTCCCTCGACGCGGCGGCTTACTTCATCGGTCACGGCTTTGCCGAAACCAAATGCCTCACCGGCGGCATCGACGCCTACAGCAGCGAGCTTGACCCAAGCCTGCCGCGCTATCGTATCGAAATCGAAGCCTGACCCACCCCCATGGACGAAGCCACCCTTCAGCAAGCCCTCACGGACACGCAAAACCTCGGCGAAATGCCGGATGCCGACGCCGTCGGCACCGTCGGCAGTCCCGATTGTGGCGACATGGTGCGCCTGTGGATCAAATACAAAGACCAGGACGGCCAGAAGGTCATCGACAAGGCCAGCTTTCAGAGTTTTGGCTGCCAGACGGCCATCGCCGTCGCCAGCCTCGCCACGGCGATGATTCGTGGCAAAACCAAGGAGGAAGCCCTCAGTATGTCCGCCGAGGATCTCAGCCGGCCCCTCGGCCCGCTGCCGCCGATGAAGATCCACTGCGGCCAGATGGTCGAAGGTGCCCTGCGTGCAGCGCTTGAAGCGGAGAGCAAAGAGCCAAGCGCAAAGAGTGAGGCACCACAGCCCGCGCCCGACCAGTCCGGCACCCTCGCCGACGCCTTGAACCTCGCTGGCAAAACCCAGGGCAAGATCAAAATCGTCCTCACCAGCTAGTTTCCGCCATTCGTCATTCTCCATTCGTCATTCCACATTTCCAAACATGCACTCCTCCCTTGAACTCAAACGCGAAGTCGATGCCGTCCAGATCCCCAGCGGCGACCTGATCAAACTGCCCTTGGGCATGAAGGTCATCATCACCCAGTCGCTCGGCGGCACCTACACCGTCGCCACCGACTTCGGGCTCGCCCGCATCCAGGCTGGTGATGTCGATGCCCTCGGCATTGATCCCGAGGCGGCGAAAAAGGAGGACCAAAGCACCTCCTCCAACATCCCCACCGAAGTCAGCGACCTCGAGGGCCAGGTCTGGAACCAGCTCAAGAACGTCTATGACCCCGAAATCCCGGTGAACATCGTCGATCTCGGCCTCGTGTACGATTGCAAGGTCGAAGCCGACGCCGAAGGCAAGAACAAGGCCATTGTGAAAATGACCCTCACCGCCCCAGGTTGCGGCATGGGTCCCACCATCGCCGCTGACGCCCAGAGCCGCATTATGACCATCGAAGACATGGATGACGCCGCCGTCGAACTCGTCTGGGACCCCGCCTGGAACCAAGGCATGATCAGCGTCGAGGGCAAAATGAAGCTCGGCATGATCTGACGCAGGTGGTCGAGAAGACCGGGCGTTTTTTTGAACTCTGCGGTTGGAAATGGGCAGGCTTGCGTGCCTATTCGATGGCATGACGCTTTTACGCTCGCTCGCCACTCTCCTCGTTGCCGTTTCATCCCTCCACGCCGCTGACCATGATCTCGTGATCTATGGTGGCACCAGCGCGGCGGTCACGGCGGCGGTGCAGGCGAAGAAGATGGGGAAGTCGGTGATCATTGTGTCGCCGGACAAGCATCTGGGCGGTCTGAGCAGCGGCGGGCTGGGATTCACCGACACGGGGAACAAGGCGGTGATCGGCGGGCTGGCGCGGGATTTTTATCATCGCGTGTGGCAGCACTACGACACGGCCGCTGCCTGGGTGCAGCAGCAGAAATCCGAGTACGGCGGCAAGGGACAGGGCACACCGGCGATGGACGGGGAGAATCGCACGATGTGGATCTTTGAGCCGCATGTGGCGGAGCAGGTGTTCGAGGATTATGTGAAGGAATTCGGCCTCGAAGTGGTGCGCGGTGAGTGGCTGGATCGCGCACAGGGTGTGGCGAAAGACGGCGACCGCATCGTGTCGATCACGACACTCAGTGGGAAGACCTATGCGGGGAAGATGTTCATGGATGCGACCTATGAGGGCGATCTGATGGCGGCAGCACGCGTGGATTATCATGTGGGCCGTGAGGCGACCTCGGTTTATGCGGAGCAGTGGAATGGCGTGCAGGTGGGCGTGCTGCATCACGGCCATCACTTTGGCGCCATGAACGTCAGCCCCTATGTGGTGCCGGGCGATCCGCAGAGCGGTGTGCTGCCACATGTCAGTACCGAACCTCCCGGCGAATACGGCGCGGGCGACAAGAAGGTGCAGGCCTACTGCTTCCGCATGTGCCTGACGAATCATGCGGAAAATCGTATCCCCTTTGCCAAGCCGCAAGGTTACGACCCGAAAGAATATGAGCTGCTGGTGCGCGTGTTTGAAAAGGGCTGGAAGGACGTGTTTCACAAGTTTGACCCGATCCCGAATCACAAGACGGACACGAACAACCACGGGCCGTTCAGCACAGACAACATCGGCGGGAACTGGGACTACCCGGAGGCCAGCTATGAGCGGCGGCGGGAGATCATCGCCGCGCATGAGCGCTATCAGCAAGGCTGGCTCTACTTCATCGCGAACGATCCGCGCGTGCCCAAGGCGATTCAGCAGGAGCTGCAGACCTGGGGCCTGCCGAAGGATGAGTTTAAAGACAACGGCAACTGGAGCCACCAGCTCTACATCCGCGAGGCGCGGCGCATGATCGGCAGCTACGTGATGACGGAGAACGAACTGCTCAAACGCCGTCCCACTCCCGACAGCGTCGGCATGGGCAGCTACGGCATCGATTCACACAACATCCAGCGCTACATCACGCCGGAAGGCTTTGTGCAGAACGAGGGCGACATCGGCGTGAGCACGAAGGGGCCGTATGAGATCGCGTATGGCGCGCTGGTGCCGAAAAAAGGGCAGGGGAGCAATCTGCTGGTAACTGTCGCCATGTCCGCCAGCCACATCGCCTACGGCAGCATCCGCATGGAGCCGGTGTTCATGATCTTGGGCCAGAGCGCTGCCACGGCGGCGGTGCTGGCGATTGATGCGGGCATTCCGGTGCAGGACGTGCCGTATGAGAAGCTGCAGGAGGTCTTGCTCAAAGACGGGCAGATTTTGCAGTTCGACGGCCCTGCCACCTCGAAGGGCATTGACCCGAAATCGCTGGAAGGTGTCGTCCTGGATGATGCGGCTGCCAAATTAACCGGCGCATGGAAGGAAAGCGGCGCCGCGAAGCTGTTCATGGGTGACGGCTATCGTCACGACAACAACGCGAAGGACGGCAAGGCGTCTGCCCGCTATGAAACCAAGCTGCCGCAGGCCGGGAAATACCGCGTCTTACTCGCCGCACCGCCGAACAACAACCGTGCCACGAACGCACCGGTGGAAGTGCAGCATGCGGGCGGTGTACAACGCTTGAAGCTGAATTTGCGTTTTTCCAAAGAAGGTGACGGCACGATCTGGCACGATCTCGGCACCTTTGACTTCACCACGGATCAAGCGGCTGCCGTGGTGGTGACGAACGAGGGTGTGGACGGCTACGTCGTGGTGGATGGCGTACAGTTTCTGCCGGTGTACGAGTGAGGTTGCGCCAGCATGGGCCGCTGAACCACGGTCTGAGCCTAATGTAGCTTAATCCTTACTGCTCAGCGGTATGCGCAGGGGCACGCGGGCGCTCATACTGCGCACCATTGATGGTGTCGTTGGTCTGTTAATATTGGTGAATTATACACAGGCATCCCATAAGCGGTCAAAATTGAGGGGCAACAGGCAATGCCGTTAAGCAATGATGGTGACTTCATATATAGAGGGCGAGGTGGATGAAGTGGGCGAGATCATACGCGGCCACTTTTTGATGGGTTGACGCACTTTACGATCACAACTCCTCGGTCTTCTCGGCGGCAGGGCACAGGCCGCGATTTGCTGCCGCATCCGGCGCACCAGTTCTTGTTGGGCAGCCTTGTCCATGAGTCCTTGCGCGGCGCTCAACACGATCCACAACGCCTGCGTGTACTCCAGGCAGATGCTCAGGCTGATGCGCACAGCTCCGGCGGCCTCCACTTCGCCGCCAACTTCGGCCGCTACGGCCAGCCGCTCCTGCGCGACCAGCGTCCGCGTCGGCAGCGCGATCTTCGGCGAGCGGAAGCTGCGAGTGTGAAGGAATCCGCAAGGCGTCCAAGGTCAAGGAGTGACGGCATCTTGCCGTCTCCCTCCGGAAAGTAGCCATGTTGCGCCGCAACATGAGCCTCCCGTCGCCCATGAAGTGGCGACGAGTCGTCGCCATGCAAAGCCGACGACTCGTCCGCGCTCCACATCACCGCCGCAGCGCGTTGATCAGCTCGTCCAGCTTGTCGGCGATCTGCTGCACCTCGCTCTGCGTCGGCGGATCGCTCGCCACCAAGCCCAGCGTGCTCACGCCATTGCTGTTCGTGCTCGTGCCGTCGATGGCGCTGCTCAGATCCGCGTTCGTCACCTCGCCGGGCTGGCCGTCGTTACCGGTCCCGCCGTCGTTCCCGCGTGGGATGCCGAACTGGAAACGCACGTTGCTGCCATCAAAGCTGACGTCCACCGTCGCGTTGTCGCCGGGGTTCAGTGTCGTCACCCCATCCACCACCGCTTGGGCAAAGGGCGGTCCCGGCTGGCCGTCATTGCCCGGTTGGCCGTCGCCGCCCAGTTGGCCGTCAAACCCGCGTGGGATGTCGAAGATGAAGCGCACGTTGTTGCCATCAAAGCTGACCTGCGCCGCCGCCGCCGTGCCGGGGTCCAGCGTATTCGTCGCATCCACGATGTAGCTCGTCACCGGCGTCGCACTCGCGCCATCATTCCCACGCGGAATGCCAAAGCTGAAGTGCAGCACGCTGCCGATGACGCTGAGGCTCACGTTGGCGGCATCGCCAGGGTTCAGCGTGTCCACCCCGTCCACCTGCACGGCGGTGACGGACTGCACCGCGTCGATGAGGTCTTTGAGGCCGGTGAGCTGGCCGCGCATTTCAGCAGAAACCAGCGGTGAGTCGTTGGCGGGAAGGGTGGGGTCGAACATGGGGTGGAGGCCGCTCGCGGCGTTGACGGTGGATGACAGTGGTTGACGGTTGTTCGTCCTTGATCCGGATGTTGGGCCTACGGAAGGCACGGAAGGCACGGAAAGCTCGGCAGGGACGTTGTTCGCGGTTCTCAGTTCAGGGTACTGTAGTACCGGCTTCAGCCGGTCCGGCTGCTGCGAAGACCGGCTAAAGCCGGTACTACAAAACGCACCAGCCAGCCCGCGCGAAGCGAGTCTCACTCCCCCCCATCACATCACGCGGATTTGCGCGGGATCACTCCACACGCCCATGACACCTTTGAGGCCGACGGAGCGCACGCGCACCCAGACGAGCGTTCCCGGCGTGAAGCCATCCAGCTCGGCCCGTCCGCCTTTGAAGATGCCTTTCGTCTGCCAGTCGGCTTCGTTGTT
>Ga0209702_10005054_pt1 | contig 18410 bp, 21 predicted proteins | sample FRY01_FD_187210 | JGI IMG/M metagenome (GOLD analysis project Ga0209702, IMG submission 187210) | Freshwater microbial communities from Lake Fryxell liftoff mats and glacier meltwater in Antarctica - FRY-01 (SPAdes) (version 2) | ecosystem: Environmental > Aquatic > Freshwater > Ice > Glacier...
AACAAAGGTGGATGCCGCGAAGGTTACTGAAAACCAACCAGCACTAGCGGGCAGTGTGCGCTGAGTCCAAGTTATGCCATCGGTTGAGGTTGCAGCGATGGAGGAATTTAGTGCAACCGCAACGAAGGTGCCCCCGCCGAAGGTTACTGAACGCCAAGTAGTACTGACGGGCATTGTGCGCTGCGTCCAAGTTATGCCATCGGCTGAGGTTGCAGCGATGGTGCCACTTTGTGACACCGCAACGAAAGTCGATGCGCCGAAGGTTACTGAAGACCAAACAGAATAGACTGGCAAGGTGCGCTGCGTCCAGGTGATGCCATCGGGTGAGGTTGCAGCGATGGAGGAGTCAGAAGCCACCGCAACGAAGGTGGAAGCGCCGAAGGCTACTGAATACCAACCAGCACTGACGGGCATTGTGCGCTGCGTCCAAGTTATGCCATCGGTTGAGGTTGCAGCGATTGCGGAACCATATGCCACCGCAACAAAGGTGGATGCCGCGAAGGTTACTGAAAACCAAAAAGTACTAACGGGCAGTGTGCGTTGAGTCCAAGTTATGCCATCGGCTGAGGTTGCAGCGATGGAGGAACCAGAAGCCACCGCAACAAAGGTGGAAGCGCCGAAGGTTACTGAGCGCCAACCAGTACTGGTGGGCAGTGTGCGCTGAGTCCAAGTTATGCCATCGGCTGAGGTTGCAGCGATGGAGGAACTTAGTGCCACCGCAACGAAGGTGGAAGCGCCGAAGGTTACTCCATACCAACCAGTACTGACTGGCAGTGTGCGCTGCTTCCAATTAACACCCACCTTAGGTGCAGCCACGACCATCGAAGTACCTTCCGCCGTGATGTTTATACTTCTTGGCGTATTAGTTGAAAGTTCTGTTACATTTGCGCCGACTGTTACAAACACAGGCGCGGAAGCAAAGGCCGTATAAATTCCTGTGTTGATTGTTTGGGTGAGTGTTGCAGTCAATACCGTTGCTAAGTTGCCCGAGAAGTATGGTCCAGCAGCTGCAGCGCCCGTGGCACCCGTGTCTCCCTGGATTCCCTGCACGCCCTGTGGTCCAGTCGGACCACCCGATGGCCCAGTTGCACCAGTCGGACCAGTCGGACCACCCGATGGCCCAGTTGCACCAGTCGGACCTGTAACGGTGCTATCAGCACCGTCAATACCTGCTGCACCTGTTGGACCTGTTGCGCCCGTAGCTCCAACCGCGCCGTTAGTTCCGGCAGGACCTGTCGCACCAGTTGCACCAACAACACCTTGAACGCCTGTTGAGCCAACAACACCTTGAATACCTTGCGGTCCTGTTGCACCAGTTGCACCGATTGCGCCAGCGGTTCCAGTTGCACCAGTTGCACCAGTTACACCTTGCGGCCCTGTCACACCTTGCGGTCCTGTTGCACCAGTTGCGCCAGTTGCACCAACATCCCCAGCTACACCTTGCGGTCCAGTTGCGCCACTTGCACCAACAACACCCTGAACGCCAGTTGCGCCAGTTGCACCGACATCACCTTGGGCGCCTTGTGGGCCTGTCGCACCCGTTGCACCAACAACACCTTGAACGCCAGTTGCGCCAGTTGCACCGATGTCACCTTGGACGCCTTGAACACCTTGAACGCCTTGTGGTCCAGTCGCGCCAGTCGGGCCTTCTGCCCCAGTAGAGCCAGCGGCACCGACTGGGCCAGTGGCGCCTGTTGTACCAGTGGCGCCTGTTGTACCAGTGGCGCCTGTTGTACCAGTGGCGCCTGTTGTACCAGTGGCGCCTGTTGTACCAGTCGGGCCAGCCTCGCCCTGTGGGCCTGTTGCACCGATTGAACCTGTGGAGCCTGTTGCACCGATTGGACCAGTGGCGCCGATTGGGCCAGCCTCGCCCTGTGGGCCAGTGGCGCCGATTGGGCCTGTGGAGCCTGTCGCACCGCTTGCGCCAACATCACCTGCAACGCCTTGTACGCCTTGTGGTCCAGTCGCGCCTGTTGCTCCAGTGAATCCTGTAAGTCCACTAGGACCAGTTGGACCTGTAGGTCCGGCGACCGTGCTTACTTCACCTTCTGGGCCTGTAGGTCCAGCACTACCCGCAGGTCCAGTTGGACCTTCGACAGTTGAATCTAAACCAATAGGACCTGTTGGGCCAGTTGGACCTGTTGGGCCAGTTGATCCTGTTGGGCCAGTTGATCCTGTTGGACCAATGTCAGAACTTGCCCACTCAACCCAGTATGAATCGTAGTAAACATAATTGCGTGCGTTGTTTGTGTTGAACCACACATCGCCTTCAATAGGAGACGCGGGAGTAGTTGCTGAAACATAAAAAGTTCCGTTAGCTCCAGTTGGACCAGTTTCACCTAAAGGACCCGTAGGTCCTTGCGGACCAGTTTCTCCAACGGAACCAGCTGCACCAGCTGCACCAGCTGCACCAGCTGCACCAGCTGCACCAGTTGGCCCAGTATCTCCTTGTAAACCCTCAGAACCTGCTGGTCCAGTCTCTCCAACAAAAGCATAAGGATTCCAGTAAACACCAATAGATGTATCCGGTGGAATAGAATCGTTAGTAGCAAGACATATGTAGTAACTACCTAAGTAGTTAACAATTTCACCAGGCGCATATCCGTTTGGTGAAACTCTTGTTGGATCCCAAATAAATGCAGCATTTCCTGTATCGCCTTTAGCTCCAGTAGGACCAAGTTCACCCTGCGCTCCTGTTGGACCAACCTCACCTTGAGAACCAGTCAAACCCGTGTCGCCAGTAGGACCAAGTTCACCCTGCGCTCCTGTTGGACCTAGAGGACCAGTAGGACCGGTTACATTTGAATCAGCACCCATCTCGCCTTGTAAACCAGTAGAGCCAGTCGGACCTGTAGGTCCTTCAACAGTTGATATAGGACCTGTTGCGCCAGTAGCTCCAGTAGCGCCTATTTCTCCAGTAGAGCCTGTTGGACCAAGCGCTCCAGTTAGACCAATAAAACCAAGTTCACCCTGCGGTCCAATTGATCCCGTTGCTCCAGTAGCGCCAGTAGCACCAATTAATCCTTGTGAGCCAATGGGACCAGTAGGCCCAGCAACGCCCGTAGCGCCCGTAGCGCCTGTTACAGACGCGCCTTGTAAACCAGTTGCACCTGTAGGACCAACAGGACCAGCAGGACCTCTAGTACCAGTTGGGCCAGTAGGACCAGTTGAACCTAAACTTCCAGATGTGCCAGCAGGACCCGTAGATCCAGTTGCTCCGGTTGCACCAGTTGCTCCGACGGAGCCCGTTGCACCTTGTGGTCCAGTAGGACCTTGAACACCTTGTGAACCGCCTAGTACAGTTACAACTACAGGTTCAGAAGGGGTAACAATAATCTCATCGGCCATAGTTACTGAGTTACCTCTTCACTAAGGAATACTTGACCGCGAATATAAGTTTGGCGGAAGTCTGGGTCACTTAAAGATTCCGCTTGTAAATCCCAAAACGCTCTGCGTGGGATGTAGCGAGACTTATCACTTGGAAGTGACAGTCTTAATTTTTTAGTTGGGGCATCTTCAACAGTAATAACAAAAGTAGCCCAAATAGCAGGAGAGTTTGGAAATGTTCTAACCTGCGCTTTGAAAACTAAGTCATCAAAGTCTGTGTTATCTGGGAAGTCAAAGAGTGCATACCAAGAGTCTCCTTGGTTTAAAACAATGTCATAGATACCAACGTTAGTTGGAGGAGGTGTGCGACCCATTACATCGATTGGAGTATAGACACGATCTGGGCGTCGGTTATCATCAATTTCTTGAGGAACATAAACAGGTACAAGTTTATTAGTTATGCGGCTTGTGCGTCGCAGTATTCCAATTTCAATCCGCCACAAACCAATATTAAGCGCTGAAGATAAGTTCTTATACTGATCCATACGCTTTTCAATCATATTAGTTAACTGGTGGTAGCGCTCAGAACGTGGAATTGTCACACCGTCTGGAGCAAAGATATTAATATCAAAAGCGGCATCTGTAGAGAGAGCCCAGAGCGCTTCAATGACTGAAAGAATAACTAATGGGTAGTCTTCAACAGGGGGCAAGTTTGCAAGTGTTGCGGCGCTACCAGTGTTGTTGCTTCGGTTGTGGATGTGCTGGCCCACAGCAGTGTTAACGTAGATCTCTAGGTCAGAATCTGAGAAATATCGGTAGTGGATACCTTCGGCAATAATTACAGCGTTGTTAGCTGGCGCCGTGGCAAAGTGAATAATCCCGTGGTCTTTTTCAAGGGTGTACCCATTTGGGGTAGGGACAGGGTTTCCATTGACCGTAATAGTTAATGTGATTGGGTCAATAGGTTTAAGTTTTAACTCAAAATCTTTTTTAGAGCCGTTTCCGGATAAAGTTACGGCGAACTCTTTGGGTAGATCACCAAGTTCCATACGAACTCTAGAGACAAGGTCAGATAAAATAGCCACTCTTGCTCCTTATTTGTTGGCACACTATAGGTACATAATCCCACGCGTGAACTATAAAAGTCTTTATAAACGAAAACAGCGGGTCCGAAGACCCGCCGTCACGTTGAAGATTAGTCTCAGATTACTCCTGCGAGATAACCTTTTTCTTTAAGGTGATTCGCAACAGCTGTGGTGACTTGGTACTTCTGCCCCGCTTTAAACGAGTAAGAGTTACCTGCACCAAGAGTCATTGACTCTACGTCAACAATGACGCGAATTTCTACTGTATCTCCATCTTGACTGCCAACCTTAGTAACCTTATCCACAACTACTGTTGGGCGATTAGGCTTGGTTGCATCAATAACTTCGGTTTCTAACTTGATCTGCGCTTGTGCTGTAGCGAGTGACATTGTTTCAGCGCTCTTATTGATTGCATCAATATTTGCTGCTGCAAGTTCATCACGTCTACGACCTGTTACGTCAGTTGGGTTTTTAGCCACTTTAATATCCTCCGATGTGTTGTCTGGGTTTAATAGAAGGGAGGCGATTAAGCCCCCCTCCCCTCTACTATTAAGTTTTTTAGTTGGTTTCTGCAAGAACAACAGACTGATCTGTAATTAGACCAAGTCCGAAGATTGAGTACCATGCAAGTGCGTGCTCACGACCGAAGTCTAGAATACCGCCATCGCGTAGTTCAACTGGAAGTGAGATTGCGTGACCGAATGCGTTATCTCCGATGAAGATAGCTGAATAACGATCTGAATCTCCATTACCTGTCTTTGTAGCAGGTGTGATGTAGCCTCCACCAGGTGTAACTGTCGGTGTTACTGCTGTGTCAGTTGTGTAGCCTCCACCAGCGCCACCAGCAACTTTTTCAACCTGTGTTGTTTCGATGAATACGCAATCGTATAGACGACCAATCTCACCTAGCATGAAGTTTCCTGGAGCAGCGTACTTTGTTACTTCGATGAACTCAGGATTGTCGCGTAGTTTACGTGACTGGTGTGGGTGCACGAATGCAACGTATGTCTCGCCCAAACGAGGGATGTTCTTTGTTGATAGTGTCTCAACAGCATCCTTAACTGTGTGGGTTGTGAGGTTGTATGCACCATCCATAGCGCCACGTGATGTACCTGTTACTCCATCTGCGTAGAAGTTGTTGACTGCTGTTAGGTTTGAGCGATCTTCACCGTAAATTGTTGAAGATGCAGCCATTAGTGTGTCGCGTGAAAGGTTATCTAGGTAGATAGCCATGTTACGACCGAGAAGACGTGAGGCTGAAGCCATTACGTCATCAAATGAAGCGTTAAGCAATAGTTCTGAAACAGCAAGAGCATAACCATGCTCTGTTACTGTGATTGAGAATTGCTGTGCTGTAAGCGCATTTGTCTGCATACGTACACCTTCGACAAGCGCTGAAGCGAAGCCAAGGTTGTTGTAACGCATGAAGTTAATTTGTAGACCAGGTGCAACACCAAGTTCAGTCTTCTTTACTGCAAATTGCTCGAAGCGAAGAATTGGTAGAGCTTGAAAAAGGATTTCCTTTGACCAGATCTGTTGAATTGCTTGTGTAAGCTGTGTGTTAGTACCTGAGTAAGCTGTTGGGGCCGCAGCGAGATTGCCGGTACCCGTGATTCCAGATGCCATTTAAATGTATCTCCTAAGTTGGATTGTGGATTAAGGGTTGCCGAACATGCCCTGAGTTACCCCGCGAGCTTTAGGGCTCATGAGTTTATCTCGATATTGTGCGTATTCTTGAACAGACATGGCTGCAATTTCTTGAGCCGTAAAGTTACGTTGCGCCGTATTAGTTTCCAATGGTCCGGATGGAGGCAAGGTTGCCCTTGTCCCCGTCATATCTCGACGTGCAGTTTGCATAGCTTGCTGCGCTGATTCGAGAATTCTTTGTGAGCGATCCTTCAACCCTGCGATGCTTGTTTCAATCTCTTCACGAGTATTACCCGCTAGAAGATCAACAAGCTCTGGCATGATTGCTTCTCGTTCTTGTTCTATCCGCTCTTGGCGGTAGTTCTGAAGGTCTGCGAAAGTACGTTCTTGCTCCAGTAGGGCGAAGGCTCGTTCACGTTCTTGACGTTCACGGTCCAACTGCTCCTGCCACTCTTGCTCTTTAACCTTTAGTAGTTCACGAACCTCAAGTTCGGACTCTGCTAGTTCTTTAGCCTTTGCTGCTTCTGCGGCTTCAAAATTAGCCGCGTCAGTTGCTTTGCGAGTAGATTCTTCTTCTCGTTCTTTCTTAAGAGAATTAAGTTCTTCCTTTAGATTTTCAATCTGTGGGTATAGCTTCTCTTTTTCCTGTGAACGAACTTTAGCCAAATCTTCTTCTGTGTAGAATTTACTCTTCACATCATCCGATACGGCGGTAGTAGCAGTAGGTGCGTCAACACCAGACAGTGTTACTACTGGGACAGTTGCTGAGTCAGTTGCAAATGCATCTGCGACAGTTGATTCTAAACTTTCTGACATAGTTATTCCTTTACATCCTAGGGGTCGTTTTACGAATGAGCCTTGGCTCGTAGCACATATGACCAAACATTGTTAAGCAGTACTAATTTTTCTATTAAGTACAAGAAATGTCAGCGTAAACGCTTACTTTTCGTACTCTTCCGGGACACGTCTCTGAGGGAGTTGTGTTCCGTAAGCTTCAGTTACTAAGCGGTTTCTTAGACCCGCTTCTCCTGCCTGCGTCATCTGCGCGGCTTGATCAAGTATTGGACTTGGGGAGTTAGGCTGTCCGCCAGCTGGTACACCCGAGGTTGGATCAATAATAGGTTGTCCCGCAGCGCCATCAGCACCCGGCATCATTCCAGTCAAACTCATGATTTCTTGAGCAATAGCGTTCTTAACCATCTGTAGAGCGCCATCAGCCTTGGCATCATCCATAAGTTCTTGACGAATCTCATTGAGCTTCTCAGTAGGGAAGGCTTCACCTAACGTACGCAAAGCGCCTTCTTTAGACTCAAGACCAAGGGAAAGCATAGACTGCACTTCGTTGAGGGCAATCAACTTATCTAAAGGCAGAGGTTGTGGAAATTGAATAACAGTGCGGTAAGTAATTGGGTCATTAGGGTCTAGTTGCGAAACCTGACCGTCTTTAATAGGTGTGTTGAACGCAGGGTTCCAAGTAAACATCTCTGGTTCTTTAACGGCTAAGTTCAAAAGAATAAGTTCGTTAACGCGCTCTAAACCTCTTGCGTACTGAATAATTTTTTGGTGGTAACGGTTCATCAAAGGCTGAAACTGAATAGCGAGTGCGACGCCTGATGTATTTGAGATAGGTTGTGCTTGACCAAGTGCTGTCTCAGGAACACCGATCATTTCATGCATTGACTTCTTTAGTAGAGCCATGAACTCCATAGCGCCCTTTAGTCCTTGAGATCCACCTTCAAGGTTTTCAACACGTGCTTCTTTAGGAAGTCCGCCCCATACCTTGTTAGCGCCTTTTTCTAACTGCGAAGCCTTCGCTCCAATGATGACTGTAACTGGCGCAGCGTGATAGTTAACAATATCGGCAACGTCAGTAGCAACCTCATTATAAGTACGGTTAATGCTAATAATATCGTTGCAATCAGACAAGCCCCAAGGAGAGCCAGAAATACGAACATTCGGAATGTGTACAACGGGAATAGTGCCAAGTGGGTTAGGGCGTGAGTCGATGAGTTCGTCGTTGATGTACTCTTCGATGATGTCATCCGTAAGGATTTCTGTGTAAGTAAATACTTGTCGCGTTCCTTCAAGAGAAGTCCCCCAAAAACGGTACTTAAGTTTAAAACGGATTAAGCGCTCGCGGTCATGCGGATGAAACTCTGGAAAACAAAAAGATGAGTTAAGAGGCAAAATACGGACACGACCGGGATGTAATCGACCAGCGGGATCTTTGTACTCTTCTTCATAAGCAACCTTGATAAAGCAGTCACCAGAGACTGTGCCTTGCTGACCAATTTCCCATAGAACTGTAGCTTTGTTGTTATCTACTTCCCATATTCTTTCAAGTAGGTCAGGAACAATTGCTTCTGTTTCTTTTGGTGAGCGGAACTGAACACCTTTACCAAAAGTAAAGTTAATAACAAAATCTGTAAATGCTCGATAATAGTTTAAAGCGATTTGGCTTTCGCCTGTTTGACGGCGGTATGAATAGTGGTGACCTAGATACATAGCCCAGTTCATTGAGTAACGGTTGAGGCGTGGCCCGTGTACTTCAAACTCTTCATCGGCTAGCTCTACAAGACCTAACGGAGAAATTGAGATAGTTAAGTCGCTTGACGCCGCCCTATAACTTGGCGGTGAGAAGTCGATTGAACTCACTTAATTCCTCCCAAAATATGTTAAGAAGATTATGGTAGCAGTCAAAATATTACAGCGTTTTATCGCTTAACCGCATCGCCTTTAATAAGTCCTAAGCCAACTTTTTTAGTGACTTTATGTAAGGACTTCTTTTCTTCTTTTTCTCTCTTCTCTGCTTCATAATCTCTATTTTTAGGATCAATGTCTTTTTTAGAAGTTACGTATTGCCCACCCATTTGACCGTACTTAGTATGAATCCAGTGTGCTGATGCAGGAGAATCTTTTGAAAACCTAGACTGCGCTTGAACACGAACCATGTTGTAGAGGCGTGGATTAGCTGGGATCTGTTTAGGACCCTGCTGAACGGATTTACCTGAGATCAGTGCCATGAATGCTCCTTAATAGGAATCTCGCTCCCTGCAACGTATTCGCCGTATAAACAGGGAGCGAGAAATCTACTTAGTTTTTAGTCGTGGACTACGGCTGGGTTAGCGGCTTCTTGATGCGCTCCGCTACGGAACACACGCTCGAAGTCGTTTGAACCGTGATCCGCAAATCCGCCTTGTGAAAACTCACTAAGGTTAGCTGGTGCTTCTACCCAAGCTGCAGAACCGACGTGTGCGCGTTCACGCATTGTCTCTTCAGCAGTCTTAGTGAACACGTTTGCGTTACGGTTTGGACGACCTGCTGCAGGCTGATATCCCTGCATTGCGCCTTTTGAAAATTGCTGTGGAACATCAGTATCGGTTGCGATACCTTCTTCAAAGCGTAGTGGTCCACGCTGTCCTGGAAGAGCTGCTGCAAATTTACGGTCGTAAACTTTGTCAGCAATTTCTGGGAACTTTGGGTTTGGTGAAATTGTCATTTATGACTCCTTATGTAAGGTTGAGGCCTCGGTTTAAAGTATCCATTATTACTAGAAAGTTCTCATAGTAAAGTCGTAATTATCTTCCATAAAATGGGGAAGAAGACATCTCGGCTTGAACCATGGTTAAGCCCATAGTAAGGGCACAGGCAATGGCTAAACTATCTGCATAGTCATCGTGGGCGTGGGCTTCATCTGGCGCATGGGCTAGGAAGTTGGGGCCCTGAAACTTAGTTTCTAAGTCAGTCATTTGTTGGTAAAAACGCTTCCAAGAACGAAGACGGCGGGTTTTTGCATGAGATGGCCATCCCACCATTCGTCTATCAATTAACGCTTTTAAGTGCTTCCAACGTTTAGATTGTTCTTGCTGACTGCTTCCAATTGAATGAACTTCAGCCCTAGGCAATAAAAGTTTAAGTCTTTGCGCTACGGCATCACCAACACCGTTAGCGTCTACACCTACCGCTAGTACATCGTAGTTGTGCAAGAAGTTAACGATTTGAAAGTACTGGTCTTCCCAGTCGTCCCCTTGAATTTCTAACCAGTTCAAAACCCGGTGGTCGTAGTACCCAAACTCATCTGGTCGATCCCAATCCACCCACACCACGGTTACAACAGTGGAGTCAAGTTTTCTAGCGGGGTCAACTCCAACTACTACTGGGGTTCTATGCCAAGCCTTAACAGTCTCTTGAGAAGTGTCACCTAACTCATCCATGATGGCTGAAGTAACGAACATACCTCGTTCAAGCAACCATTTGTTTGTGTAGGACATCTGAAACTCATCAGAGTCTTCTCCAATTCGTAGCATCTCTTTTTTAATAAACTTTGCGTAATTAACGTTGCACTTAGCAACATCTCGCCAATCCCACTCAATGTGGTTTTGCTTTGACCCGCGCCCAGTTTGTCGGCGCTTGTTTAATTGAATAGAACGGTAAAAGTTATTCTTGTGTGTAGTCGGGGTGCCAGTCTTAACCATAGTTCCTGAGTAGTACGCAAGCATTGGAGAGATTGATTTAGATACAACAAAATCATCTGCTTCTTGGCACTCATCTATAACAATCAAATGAAAAGACTTAGACTCAATCTTTGCACGTGGGTTAGCAGTCATCATAGATAGCGTGGAGCCTGAGTTCTTTAGTTTAATCTGACGTGTAACACCTGCAACCTTACCGAGGCTATCGTCAATCTCAGCATCGTTTAGTATCTCTAAAGCGCGGTCGCTGGTTAAACGCGTAACCGCTCTTCCAAACAAAGTTTCTACCTGACCTTCAACTGGTGCAAACATACCAACCCAAAAACCATCTTTAAACTTACCCAGTAAGTCTGGGTACATACGAGCAAGTCTTGGTAATAACACCATTAATGTAACGACTGTGTTAGCAACAGTCTCTGACTTACCTGACTGACGAGCAGCAAGCGCTGTGATTTCTTCACCGTCATTAATTAAAACTGATTCAATAATTCGTCTTGCTAAAGGCTTTTGGTATGGGTGCAGGTCGTGCCCTACTAGGGCTTCCATAAACTGCATAGTTTTTTCAATTAACTTATTTACAAACTCTCGGGAGAGTTCATCTAAACCGTCATCTTCTTCTTCTTCGGGCAGGCCACTTTCTTGCTCCTCATCATCAAGGAGGTCTTCTTCATCAATAAACTCAATGTCGCTCATATAACCCTAAGTGTAGGAGAAAACACAAAGCTCTGGTTTTTATACCAGAGCTCGTGTTACCGCACGGGGAGAAGGAAGTGAGGGTGGTATTAGTGTAAAGCAGTTATGAATAAAGTGGTTTTACACTTTGGTCATTCTAGTGTGGAGTTCGTTAACAACCGCATGGATTGCCTCGGCTCCCAAAAGAGCGTTGTCTAAAATCACTGTCTCTTTGCTTCTTTCGTATTGGTTTATAGATCTACCTAGATCAAACATGGCTTGGTCAAGCCATAGGGTTAGTTCACCAGTAGGTATATTTTTAACTCTTTTTGCAACCTTCTCAGAGAAAGGTTTATTCCAAACTTCTTTTTTCTTAAACATCCCACTCCTCGATATCAGTTGGGGTTAGACCCATGCCACGTATCCCTAGCGCCTTGGATAGTCTAGCCTCTGCGCCCTCTTCGTCATATTCCGCCATCTTAGACTTGGGATCCCAGACTCCTATGTAAAAACCGGGTAACGTCTTAGGAAATCGAAAAACAAAACAGGTGCCTTTTCTAAATGGCAACTCTGACTCCTGAGTCCAACCTTTTTCAACAATTGGAAGAATGTCTCTGTGGTAGTACTGAAGTGTTCCTACGTATAGTGGTCCGTATGTTCTCATTAGCTATTAAATATAACCCTTATCTCTGGTGGCATATCGGAAGGATCAAAAGGGCCCATATCATCGTGAGCATCAAGACCTGAGTACTTTAGGTACTTGCCTGTTGAATCACTGGACTTAATACCAACCCACATTCTTAGCGGAATATCATTGTACTCCCACCACGTACCGTCGCGAAATTTCACAACTAACTTTCGGGCTTCTCGGCTATATGCCATTTTTAAAGCACGTGGACGGTCAGGGTTGGTAGTTGGGGCTGGTTGGTTTCTATAGGTAACAACTGGCTCTCTAGCAGGCTTCATTTCCCAATCAGTGAACGGAGCGTTTACTTGCTCCTCAAACCCTGTTTTTTCAGCCATACGCATAGCAAGGTTAAACTTTTTGTTAGCGGCTTCTTGCCTTTGTAAATCAAAACGGCTTAGCCCATTTGCTGGTTTAGCCATTAGAATGCGCAATCATGATCGCCTGTTTTGTTTTCGTGCACTCGCTCTCCGCAGGCAGAACAGACCATCAGTTTAAATCCTTTAAAGTTATTTTGGGAAGTTGACCCCGCTAAAAAGTTTCCGCCATCTTCGGCGTACTGTGGCTCGTAGTCAGTTACTACAGGTTTTTCGTTAAACAGTTCTCTAGGAAATGGTCCTTGAGGAGCCATTACCGACTTAGGTACTGGGTGCGCTTGAAGCGCATCAACCCTCGTTATCTTCATCTGAAGACTCTACTTCTTCTGCTTTAGGTGACTTCTTTTTATCCAGAGCAGCAGTTGTTGGTGTAGGAATGTCTAACTGCCCTGCGTCTGCTCTTGCGTGCAAGTGCTTAGGTAAGCAGGTGCGGCAATAGTAAAAGACGCTAACGCCAGGGGTGTTAGTCTTATAAAGAGCAGGTGTAGGGCAGTTAGAGCACTTCATGACTACTTAGCCTTCTTAGCTGTCTTCTTTACTGGCTTCTTAGCAGACTCTGAGAGCTTAGCAAGAACATCTGTTGCTATCTTTGACGCAACACCAAATGCTGGATCCTTTGGATTGATGGCGCGGATGGCTACAGGTAGTGTTGCAGATAGTGCTGCAATAATTGCAGACTTGATGTCGTTGTTACCAGTTGCGTTTACCGCAATTAGTGCTGCTCCAAATGAGCGAGCATACGATGCAAGCATTGCTTGGTACTTAGCGTTAATCTTCATTATTCTCCTTTATCGCGGGCCTGTGACCCTGACAATAGTGTAGCAGGATTACGTATTGCTATCTTTAATGTGTTGGTCTAATCGACCCTTCATTTCAGCAACATCTACCTTAATTTCAGTCAAAATAGGAAGTATTTCTAATCTGATCTTGTCAGATAGGCTATCCCCGCCGTTAGGTTTTAATTCTATAAGAAAAGATTTAACTACCCATCTAAGCAAAAGACCTATGCTTGTTAGTGTTGCTGCTATAGCTGCTGAAAAACCTGCCCAATCAAGTGCGCTCATTTATGTATCTCAATCTTAATTAGTCGGGGACACCATTTGTGTGAAATACATCACATTTACATAACCTATTTATACTGTATGTCTCTTTACCTTGTCTATTCATACACAAATAAATAAAGATTTGAGTTCCAATTGGTATGCCATGTAAGGCTTGTGCTACCGTAGGAAACGACAGAGGCGCTCACAAGGCGCCTTTTGCCGACTGAGAGGAGCAGCAATGCTTAATATCAGAAAAGAAAACTTAGATCGATGGTTAGTACCTGTAATGTACGGCCTGTTGTTAGGAGTTATTCCGATTGCAGTTGCCAACGCAGCTGATAGATCGAAAGACGCAGTTCCTACAGTAGAGCAAGAAGTTGCAGTGAACCCTTTGGATAAGTTTAAAGGAGCGGTAAAACTGTCAGACACTGATTTAGTGAAGTTGCTTAGTGCGGTTGGTTTTGAGGGAAAAGCCCTTAAGGTCGCCTACGCAGTTGCTAAAAAAGAGTCTAACGGTCGCCCCTTAGCCCATAACGGAGATCGCTCAACAGGCGATAACTCCTACGGGGTATTCCAGATCAATATGCTGGGAAGCCTCGGAGAGGACAGACTACAAAAGTTTGACCTTAAAAATAATGCGGATCTCTTTGACCCCGTAACAAATGCGCAAATAGCGCATCACATGTCTAAAGGCGGAGAAGACTGGTCCTCCTGGAAGATCTACCCAGGCCAAAAAAATGGAGAAAGGTACGAGAACTATTTGAAGTCGTTTCCAAATTAAAATTTGGTACAAAAAAGCCCCCGGTTATTAGCCGGGGGCTTTTTGTTTGTGTTGAAATTATGAAGCGAAGTAAGGTGTAACTGTAATTGTTGCTGTTGTAAGAACAGAGGCTGTTCCTGCTGCAACTGATTGAGTTTTAATAGTGCCTGCTTTTGCAGATACCTTAGCTGTAACTCCAGATAAACCTGCGTGATAAACAATGTCTGTAAGAGTCTTAGCAAAGAGCAAGTAGATGCCAGTTGTTCCAGTAATTAGAGTGTAAGTACCGTTTAGAGAAGCATCTGTTGACGCGTCACCTGCACCGTCAACAAGACCAGCAATTACTACAGAGTCGCCAACAGCGTATCCGTGGGCATCTCCAGTTGTTAGTGTTGCTACGTTAGATGCAAGAGCTACTGTAAACACTGCTGGAGTGTGTGCAGATGCAGTTGTGATGTTAGCTGCTTCGTATCCTGCGTCACGAAGTGTGTCAAGCGCAACAGCAATTGTACGACCGACTACGTTAGGCACGTTGATTGAGCCAATACCTGCACCATCGTATGCTGTACGAGCTGTAGTTGATTCAACCTTACCGCTGATGTTAAATACATCTCCAACTGTACCGTTGGTTACTGTGAAGAAATCACGAGTTACTGATGCCACCGTTGCGCCTGAAAGGTTGAGGTTTCCGCAATTTGTGATGTTTACTACATCGCCTACTGCTAGGAAGTTGAAAGATTCGTAACGGATAGTTGTACCGTTACCAACAGCCTGAGTAACCATGTAGCTACCTACTGCTGGTGTGTATGAAGGGTATCCTGCCCAACCCGCTTCTACGTTTGCGTGGTTGTCAAGACCAGCGTCTAGACGGCCTGATGCAACGCGAGTAGTCGCGCCCCACTGCTTGTCTCCAGCGCTGTTTGCTGCATAGTTTGCTGGTGATACCGCGCCAGCGCGTTCATCGTTTGGAAGCATTGGAAAATTGCCCCATACACGATCGATTCGAAGGTTGCCAGCAGAATCTGTGGCTGTACCGTTGTTGTTAGTGCTACCTAGTTGAGCTGCAATGGCTACGGCGTATGCGCCTGTTGCCTCGGCTGAACCTACGGGAAGTGTTCCACCGTAACTTGACATATATTTACCTATTTCTCTAGAGTGGTTAAACGCCTGATCGGGGCGTAGCACAAGTATCTAAGAAGATTAGGGTGTTGTCAGCGCTACTTGCTCACTTATCCAAGCATATGTTTTTTCAAGACCAGCTTGAAGATCCTCATCGACAACCCAGCCCATTACAGATTTAAACAACGCATTGTCTGAAGTTCTTGCATGTACACCTATAGGTCCATCAATGTGCTTCTTTGTTAACCGCTTATTAGCAATAGAAGAAACTATGTCTACTAACTCGTTTATTGACACGTGTTTTTCAGAACCAATGTTAATTGGGTCAAAGAACTCAGGCTTTCTGTAGAACTCTACGGTAGCTCGTATGCACTCATCAATGTATAGAAACGATCGGTGCTGGTTACCGTCGCCCCATATTTCAATCTTATCCGCGGCTGTAGCAACCTTACGACAAATGGCAGCAGGAGCTTTTTCTTTGCCCCCGTCCCACGTTCCGTAAGGTCCGTAGACATTATGGTAACGAGCAATTTTGTTTTTCATACCGTGATTTTTGTTGTAAGCAGTGTAAAGGCGCTCGCTAAATAGTTTTTCCCAACCATACTCAGTATCAGGAGAGGCTGGGTAAACGGTGTCCTCTTTGCAGTTAATGCTGGAAGAGCTCATCTGGTTGCACTCTGGGTAAACGCATGCGGTGGATGAAAAGAACACGCTACTAACACCTATTTCTTGCGCTCTCTTTAAAACATTAACATTTATAAGAATAGAGTTGCCCATAACATCTGCGTCATTATCCCCAGTGTTTATATAGCCAGCCCCACCCATATCCGCAGCCAGTTGGTAGACCTCATCAAATGCTTGGTCTAGGGTAGCTTCTACAACATTAACATCTCGTAAATCGCCAATTACAAAATCATCTGCAAAAGTTTTCCAATGCTCTGGTAGTTTGAGGTCAACGCCCTTAACCCACATCCCGTCTTCTTTGAGACGTTTAACCAAATGGCTACCAATAAATCCACCTGCTCCTAAAACTAATGCTTTTTTCATATTGATATACACCGACTCTCTGTGCCCAAATACATCCAATGAGGCTCATTGCTTTTAACAAAGTGTGCCTCAATTTCTTCAAGCTTGTCGTCTCTGCCGTAAATTATCTGACTGTCTAGTACGGGGCTATAAACCGTTGCGGTAGGAGATAAAAAACATGCCCACCAACTAAAACTACTATTAGCTCTAAATACCGTACGAGCAAAGTAAAGGCGCAAAAAATCTTCTAGCCAATCAAATACTACTTCTGGGTTGTATTGAGCCCCCAAAGGGTATCCCCACCCCATCCTAAGACCGGATGGACGGTCAGGGTGCCATTTGTTTAAGTAATCGTCTGAGCACCACTCCACCTTGTCGGGGTCAAACCCGTACTCTTTAAATGCTTCGTAATAAGATTTTTTAGATAAAACAGAATATCCTTGAATGTTTGCATTATTAAACTCTGGGCTTGCAATATCATCTCTTCGAAGATGGGCTATGTCGTAAGTTTCGGCACGATCCGACCAGTACTTATACGCTGTTGTTTCTTTGACTTCGTCAGAAAACTCAAATACTTTAAGTAGATGTTCTTTTTGCATAGGAGAAAACACCGCGTCGCTATACGCGGACAAGCTGTCAAAAAATATTGGTTGAAAGTGCTTTTGGTACGCTTGATTGGCTTGAATAGGATCTACTTTAATAATTCCAGGAAAAGCTTTAAAAACCAACTTATCCCTGTCAGCACCTAAAACTGAGCCATTGTTTAATGCTTCACGTAGTTCTTGATTATCAATTACTTTTGCATCTTGATTTTTAAAAAGATGGGTGCCTTCCCAATCAGAATGCGTAAAGTACTCAAAATTGTAAAGCTTTTTATACGTTGAGCCGTATGCGTATTGATGCATTCGGTTACCAAACTTGCCGTGCCAGTGGGATTGAAAGATAAAACTCACAGGTTTACCACTTACCTATAGGGCAAACCGCGTTCTCTAGTTTTGTTTTAAGAGGCATAACACAGCCACATTTAGTGCACTGCTTAGTTAATTTTATTAAAAACTCACATCCATTGCATATAGCCATTCGTTCAGCGGCAAACTCCGCGGTAACTCTAGGTTGGCTTGCTTTAAAAAGATCCCAAGGGCGAACGGGCTTGTTATTATCCATCACGATCCTTAATCTGTTGTTCTATTATTGGTAATTGCGTTTTAATAGTTTCTAAGTATTCTGTTATCTGATCTGTTAGCTCAGGCCTTACCGTTAAGCCTTTTTTTAAAACTTCTTTTATATTTATGTAGTAATCTTTTCTTGCTTCCAAAGACAAAGAGGTTGGGGCAACCCAACCGTCTGGTGCCGTGTACTCGAAACCAGTTTCAGTTTTAACATACGACCACCCAGCAGAAACCCAATAATTAGGACCAAATTCTTCTGGAGTTTTTTGTACTCTTGCGTCTCTTCCAAGTTCCATAATGTCGCACTCGCTTAGCAAAAGCGCCCACAACACCTCAGGGACTTGAACGGTTTCAACAAGTTCTTCGTTGTTTACTATTCCTACATATTTTAAATCATCATTGTATTGGTCAGTTTTATCAATAAATGTTGTTGTTTCGTTTAAAACATCTGCAAACCAATCAAATGTGGTCAAAGAATATTGAACAATTCCATCTATTCCAAAAATAAGAACAGTGTAACTTTCAAGAACGTCTGTCCTGTTTGGCGTAAATAATATGTCATCGATAGTTAACACGTTGTATTCCTCCAATTATGTAGCGTAAGGGTACCAGAACTATGTACAGATAGTGAAAATGAAACAATCGGAACCGCCAAACTGACACGTCCCCTCTCCGCCACAGATGGCCGCGTAGAACCCACTACAAACATAACCATATACATCTGAACAAGTTTCTGTGGCGGTAGTCGTGCTTGCAGCAGTAGTAGTAGTCGTGCTTGCAGCAGTAGTAGTAGTCGTAGTAACTGGAGTCGTAGTAGTCGTAGTAACTGGAGTCGTAGTAGTCGTTGTTACCGCCCCTGGGCAGTTACCTGGGTAGCCAGAAGTTAGTACGTTTTCGCCAAGAGATGGGCAGAAAGTCGTTGCAGCAGTAGTAGTAGTAGTCGTTGTTACCGCCCCTGGGCAGTTACCTGGGTAGCCAGAAGTTAGTACGTTTTCGCCAAGAGATGGGCAGAAAGTCGTTGCAGCAGT